>VFQN01001068.1_pt1 | contig 48079 bp, 69 predicted proteins | sample 3512371 | NCBI WGS metagenome assembly VFQN01 (sample SAMN10412370, study PRJNA504923) | tailings metagenome | isolation source: Replicate 2 from Balatoc abandoned mine | place: Philippines: Itogon, Benguet | collected 2017-08-28
GGGAAATCCAACCCCACCGGCTGGCATTTTAAAACGGGCGTTTTAAAACCACTTTAAAAACGCAACACCTTTTAGGACCCTTTACCCCATTACTCCCACCTCAACCGTACCGCAACCATCGCCTGCGCCTTCCTGCCCCCCACGCCAACCCTGCTGATGCCTCTGCTATGCCGTTCAACCGCACGTCACAAAGGCTCCTTCCTCATCCCACTCCTCGTCTAGGCGTTCCCGCCCTACTTTCCGTCTCCTATGGCCCCTGCTCCAGTGCTGTGCCGTACACCTACCGCTGCCCGGCCCGAATCTCCGCGATTGCATCGTCCACCACCACGCGCAGCTTCCGTGCGGCTGCCTCGGCGTCCTCAGCAGCGAAGATGGCGGAAACGACAGCAATACCTGCAGACCAGGGCAGGGACCGTCGCACAAGCAGGGTTTGAGCTCACTTGGTACACATGCGTTCAGGTGCTGATGCTCCTCCGCTTTGGTAAATGCAAGGCGGCCACAACCGCAAAGCAGGGTTAACAGGGCAACGCACGTAGCGCCCCTTTCGCCTGGCACAGGACGCCCGCCCTACCAGGCCCTGACGTCACCAAAGCTAACCCACCTGCGCAGCCTGCCCTGATGGTGTCCGGCGCGTTGGCCCCCGACACGCCACCGATGGCCACCACAGGGAGGCCGCTGCCCCAGCTGCTGTTGTTGTCCGTGCTGGCGCTGCTGCCCTCCGGCGCCCCCACCGCCTGGCACACGGCCCGCAGGCCGTCAAGGCCGATCACGTTCGTGTCCTTGGTGCCTGAAAGGAAGGACAGTGCAGGAATCAAATGATGACACCTTAAAACATTGCGTATATGAAAGAGGCAAATGAAGGCAAACATAGGGAATTCGTCCGACGTCGCTAAGCCCTGAGCGCACGAGGCCTCTTGTCTCCAGTGGAGCACCTTCACACCGCAACGCAAGGTGCAAACGTGCACAGCAGGCCGCCCTGGGTTTGCTGGCGCCTCATAGCCATCGTGCTTTGCTGGCGCCTCATAGCCATCGTGCTTTGCTGGCGCCTCATAGCCCTCGTGCTTTGCTGGCGCCTCGTGGCCCTACGCAAGGTGCAAACGCGCGCTGCAGGCCGTCCTGTCGCGCACGTGCCAGAACACTTCAGCCCTATCACGGCGTGTGCGCTCCCAAGGACTACTGCCGTACCTGCGCGCAATTGCTGGGTGTACCTGACATGGCGTTGCTACGGCTGTCGGTGCTGCCACCCACCGTCCAACCGACACAGCCAGACCTACATCAGCCCCCGCTGTACACTGCCGTACAGTGTCGTACCTGTGGGCAGTACGGCGCCCGCCCCCAGGTAGTCGGCGCCCGCCTCCAGCGCGGCACGTGCCTGCTCGGGGGTCTTGACGGACACGCCCAGGATGCGGGAGGGGCCTGCGGGAAACACAGGACACGTTAGGGGTAGCAACAGTGGCGGGTGGATGACGGTCACCTGGAAGGATGAGAAGGAGGCAGGCTGATCTGTTTCCTTGGTCCCCTGTACTAAGCAGTGGCGTCTCCCAGGATACGGAGAGGGGGCCTGCATGGCCAGTATGGCAGGTATGACACCAAGTTGTCAAGGAGCCTTGGTGGCTGATAGCCCCCTTTGCCATTTTCCTGGATATCCCTTCACGGGGTGAAATCGCGTTCTCCCGACAGAAAGCCCGCCCCTGACCTATGAGGTGTGCGCCACGCGTGCGGGCAGGTCGGAAGCAACTGCAATCTGCCTTGCCTAACAAGTACCCAACATGAGCGTTATTGCACCCACGGCCAAACCCACATCCACGCCCACAGCTCCACATACACCAGCACCCACAGGTCATGGCCGCCCACCCAGGAATGGGGCATACGCCCCTTCGTGGTGTAAACCAGGGGAGGGTTACCGACATCGACACCCACACATACACCCAGGCACCCACCGCCCACAACCGCACCCACCGATCATGGCGCGCACCACGTGTGCGGGCAGGTCGCTCTGACCCACGTGCACCCCGTCCGCGCCGATCGCCAGCGCCACGTCCACCCGGTCGTTGATCAGCAGCGGCACGCCAGCAGCACGGCACACCTGCGGGTGTGTGTTAAGTGCGTTAATACACAGGGGTTGGGGCAAGAAACTCCCCCCTCGCCCGCGCCACGTCCACCCGGTCGTTGATTAGCAGCGGCACGCCGGCGGCACGTCACACCTGCAGTGGTTTGGTAGTGTGTTAACAAACTTGGTGGAGCCCTGTCAGGCACTGGTGGTCCTTAAGCACCGCCAACACTTTCCGCTTTGCCTGCCCAGTGACTGCCACTACGTTGGGCCTCCGCAGGCGCTACAGTTGGCACCTTTCCGTTCCTCAACAGGCAACTCAGGCACCACAGGAACTAAAGCTCCGCGGGGTACCCCACCGCCCACCCACTACCCACCTTGACCACTCGACAGCGCTCCTGGCGTAAGCAGCAGGGTATCCCCGTTCCCTAAGTGCCCCGTACCCCACCCACGCCCCACCTTGAGCGCCTCCGCCGCCTCCCGCGCGAAGTCCCCTCCGTCAATGTCCTTCTCCCTCAGCTGCAGGATGGTGGCGCCGCCGCGCACAGCCAACGTCACAGCCTCCAGCAGCGTCCTGCACGACACACGCACGCATGCAGTGAATGCATTTGACGACCGTAGACTCATACCCCATTGGTAGCTTGTGCGGTGCGCCATACCGGTAGAGTTTCAGTCAAGGGTCGCGCCGGAAGGCTCCCGCAACCCACACGTGACTGGTCGTGTATGACAGTCCAGGCAGCTGCCGGTACAGGGTACAGGTGATGGGCCTGGTCGAGCCCTCCACCCGGCATTACACACAGAGTCAGGCAGTTGCAGAACAGGCCGCGATCTCCCGGTTGGCTCGCGCGCCCCTGACCGCGCCGGACACCGTGCTGAACCCATGCCCCGATGCCGAAACGAGTACGCGCTCCTCTAAACAAGAACCTCGTACTCCTTCCCTCCACCCCACCCCCATCCTTCCTCCAACCCGCCCTCCCTGCCCCACCTGTTTGTCTTCTTGTTGCAGTGCGGGTCCGTCACCGCGTACAGCCGCAGCGCCCGCCACACCGCCTCCCTGTCCCACCGCCTCAGCCCGCCAGCCTCCGCACCCCCAGCACCACCAGCTCCCACACCCGCGCCTCCCCCCACCGCCCCCATAAGCCCCGGCGGCAGCATGTGCAGGTGGTGGAAGGGCCGCTGCACGCCGTGCCCCAGCCGCAGCGGCGCGCTGGCCCGCAGCGCCTCCTGCAGCGCCCCCCGGGCGGCGGTGACGGCGGGCAGCAGCGGCAGGCCCTTGGCCAGCTCCGCGGCGATGGCGGAGGCCAGAGTGCAGCCTGCGGACAGCACATTTGGGCGGACTGCCGTAACGTGCGTCGGGGAGTGCACTGTTTGTGGGAAGCACAAGCGGCAGTGTGCCCGGCCACCGGGAGGTTGTAGGGGATGGCAGAGGATTAGGCAGCAGCCACTACACGTGGCTACGTGCTGGCAGACGTGTTGTCAACCAACAAAGTCTACGTTCCTATTGTCATTACAATGGTCGTTGTAAGTTTTTGTCATTGTCGACGACGATTGCAACACCGCCGAGCGGACATCCTGCCTCCGGACAGCTGCCAGCGTCTCGCAATGATGGAAGGGGCCTGTATGCTGACACTGCCCACGTGGCAGCGATTGTGCTGCAAGCGCGGCTACCACCGATGCGCCTCCTGTGTCCCGGGCCCACCTGTCCCGTGCGTGTTGCCGGTGTGGATCCACGGCCCCCGCAGCTCGTGTGTCTCCCCTGTCGCCCCAACGTACAGCACATCCACCGCCTCAGCCTCGGCACGGGCCTCCTGCCCCTGCTGCTGCCCCTGCTGCTGCTGGTAGTGCTGTAGGTGCCCTCCCTTGACCAGCACCGCGCCGCAACCCGTGCGCTCCTGTGTGTATTAGCCGTTGAGGCGTGGGGAGGTCAAGGGGCAACTGGAGTTACGCACGTGTGTCGGCATGCTTGAAGCATCCGCCCCCAGGCTACAGTGAAGTGATACGATAGCGGACAGTGGTGTGACAGAAGCGCTGAGCAAGGTTGGCAGGAAGGTTCCAGCCTGCACAGGCAGCATGTTCCGGGGAGGCATCACAGGAGATTACCACTTGCCCGTGCCGACCAGATATGAAGGATATCACTCCGACATAGGGGGTGCCTCACCTGCAGCTCCTTGGCCGCTCTCCGCATGTCCGCAACGGTGGTGATGGGCCCGCAGCCTGCAGGGGCAAGGAAGGTCCACGATCTGAATGACTGAAATGGCAGGGTCGAAGATAGACATGTTTGACAGCAGTGCCACGCCTACGACCACTTGACCAGCTTGGCCTGCCTTCTCTGAACCGTTTGTTCCGCAGTGCCCCACGCATGCTTACACACAAGCCTGGGTGTTGTCGGCTGTAAACGCTAGTCTGGCTGACAGGCACTTAGCCCGCAACTGCAGACCGACTACCAAACAACACACTGCTTGTACAGGACGTCCCGTACCTAAGAGCGCCTCCGCCTCCGGCAGGTTGGGCGTCGCCAGTGTGGCCAGCGGCAGCAGCACGTCCACCAGCGCCCTCGCCACGCCGCCCTCCGCCAGGCTGTGGCCGCTGGTGCTCACCAGCACGGGGTCCACCACCAGCGGCAGCGGCTGGTGGTGGTTGGCGGTTTGGGAAGCGGATGGGGAGGCGGTTGCGGACGGCCCGTTGCTGATGCTGCTGCTGCTGGCGGTGCGGTTTCGGTGCGCGGCCACGCACTGCGCGACCAGCTCCACGGCCTCGGCGTTGGGAAGCATGCCCGTCTTGATCGCGTCCGCGCCTAGGTCTGCAGGACAGAAAGCAAGGCAAAAGGACCGTGTTATCATGATATGCATACCGTAGCAGTAAACGTCAAAAGAGGGGAAACCAGACGTATGTTGTGGTGCTGCCGGTACCAGCCGCCGGTGCATGGCAGGGCGTCTGCCCAGGTGTGCAGGAAGTTGTACATGTAGCCGCTCTAGTGCTTCATTTAGCAAGCACAGATGAAAACGCTGGGCTGCATGGCCCACTTGACATACGGTAACCAGATGATGCTAGCAGGAAGCGGCGGGCACAGTGTCCGCACACGCACCGTCCAGCACTGCGTCGATCTGCTGCCTCAGGAAGGAGGGCGGCACCGGGTGCACATCCGACACGCCGTGGGTGTTCTGGGCGGTCAGGGCGGTCAGGGCCGTCATGGCGAACGCCCCGCGGGACAGGATGGCCTGTGTGGACAGCGATGCAGTTGCGGGGACAAGTTAGCATATTAGCAAGCAGGTTCTAGTAGAGGGCGAGGTATGTGGCCTGTCTGGCGATTAGCAGCAGACATCGAGGATGGCCTGTATGTGTGGTGGACACAGGGTGTGGGGCTTGCAGTAGTGAGTTCGGTGTGGTTACAAAGAGCGTGCAGTGGATGGAGCAGGGAGCAAGGGGTGGCGACCTATAATCGCCAGGCTCGTTTGACCCCAACCAACGGCGGTGGCTGCCTATTGTCACGTGATGGGCCGCCTGGTGTGTGACAATGCACCGTGTTAAGGGTAAGGCACGGCATAGCATAGCCCGCATGCTGCAACGCAGCAACGGGCGATGCAAGACCTCTGACGTGTGACAACGCACCTTGATGTCTGCCTGGATGCCCGCACCGCCGCCAGAGTCCGAACCCGCAATGCTCAGCACACGTGGCAGCGTGTCTGCCCGCGCCTCCGCCCCCACAGCCGCCTCCCTCCCTGCCCCCGCCGCGCCGTTCCCCCAGTCCACCCCAAACAGGAACGCCCGGACCTCCGCCCACCCGCCCTCCGCCTCGTACAACACGCCCCGCGGCACCGCCGCCGGGTCCAGCGGCGCGCCCGCCAGCGGGAGTACGGCAACGCCGAAACGGCGGGCGACGCGACGGAGCAGTTGGTTGGCGCCCACCACGATGCCGTAGTGGGCGTCCAGCATCGCGCCCAGGTCGCTGACCGAATCCCCAACGTACACCACAGCTCCACCAGCGCCATTGGTGCCCTCGACACCAGCACGAGACCCTGCCTCGCCCTTGCTGTTGCTGCTGCTGCTGTTGCTCCTTACGGCGGCGGTGCTGCTGCTGTTGGTGCAGGTGGTGTTGCCGTTGCTGGTGGCTGCTGGTGGTGCAGAGGAGGTGTCCCGCAGGATGGCTGCCAGGGCCGCGCGCTTGTCCCTGGCGCTCTGCACCCGCTTGACCAGGCGGCCGGTGGTGAGGCCGTCGGGGCCAACCTGGTGGGAGAAACGTACCATTCACAACATCATCACATCTGTTACTGTCGTATCTTAACGATCGATTCCGCGTGGATTGCGGCCGGTGGTGGGGCCGGTGGTGGGAAGCGGGTCGATTAATGAAGAGGCTAAATGTATAAGTACGACTGGAGGTGTTGTGGTTTGTGGGATGTGGTCATGGGGTTAAAACTGGCGCGGGAGCCATTATCACTTTGCATGCACGTGCAGGCGGCTGACCCACCTCGAGGCTGTTGCACCGCAGCTGCACGGCGTGGACCGCACCGTTGGCGGCGGTTGGCAGTTGGCGGTTGGCCAGCGCCGCCGCCACGTACGCGTCCGACCAGTTGACCGACACCACGTGCACGGGGATGCCTGCCGTACATGTCATGGCACAGCATACCGTGTGGATTAAGGGTGTGCCGCGCTATGGCCAAGGTGTAGGCCCCAGAACACAGGACGCAACAGTCAGTAGCGCTGGCGACAGCGTACGCTTCCCAGCCTCCCCTTGGCATCTGTCTTCTCCCAGCAGTCACCCACCCCGGTCCAGGGCCGTCCTCAGCGACTCCGCGGCGTGCGGTCGCAACGCCAACCCCGCGCCCGCTGCCGCCACCTCCTCGACCGTGGACCCTACAAGAAGCAAGCGGGCAGAGCACAACCTCAATTGCCGCAGCCCGCATGTGTGGTGGTCGACAGCTGGCACCGTCAATGCTACAACGCGGTACGGATACTCACGCCCGGTCCTTTTGCACTGCGGCAGCCTCCCAAACGTTGGTTGCACCATGCTAGCAACACAGGCAACAAGACATTCCAACCCTTTACCACAGCCTCTGCTACCGCCACCTTTTATGCCAGTGTTGGTGCCGCCGGTGCAAATGCTTCACAAAAGCCCACAACCCATGCCCGCCCACCCGTCAGGATGCCGCTGTCCTCCACAACGCCGTTCATCCGTTCGTCAAAGTCCAACAGGCGCTCCAGGAAGGCGGACAGCCCGACAGGGTCGTACGACGCGGACGGTTCGTCCTGTACGGCACAGGCAGTACGACACTGTGAGACTGCTACTTCTCTCAGGATACAACAACGCACGCGTTCAAGCTTTACGCTGCCTACTCAGCACCATCGCCTCTCCAAAGGTCAACTCCCTCCTGGACACGGTCGTGAGTGATCATCTCCTATGTGACTGCCTGTCAGATACATCCCATTCCCCCATATAATATCCCTACATAGCACGCGATCAAGCAGCAGCCGAAATTGCTTTCGTTGCACGGTGTCTGGGCCGCTGCAAAGGCGTCCCCGAGCTGTCCAATGCCACCGAAAACGATCAGACAGTGCCAGCTGCTTACTTGAAGCGTGAAACAATGTGAGCGCACCACATGGTGGCTAAAACACAGTTCAACCTGCTCCAGATGCGGGCCTGCCAGACGGTGACGTGTGCTAACGCGTGCACGTGCCCGCGTGCTGAGACACACCCACACCCACCTTCGCCGGCAGCAGCTCAGCAAGCAGGTATCGTGCACTAACGCACGCACATGCCCTTATGTTTAGACACATGCCCTCGGAGCTAAGCCACACGCACACCCACCTGCTCCGGCAGCAGCTCCGCCAGCAGCTGCCTCTGCTGCTGCACGTAGTTGGCCGCCAGGGCCCCGGGGGTGGAGGCGGCCCAGGCGGCGTCGCCAGGAAGGCCCGGCCGGCCCTGGGGCGATGGGGGTTGCGACAACTTCATTCGTGGGAGGCGTAGTGAAGTAGTAGCGTAGCAGCGGAACTGTGTCCAGATCCCTGCCTCGGCAGCATTCGAGTCGTGCAGTCCTCGTAACCCTCGCGTGATGCTTTTGGCGGATTGGCCCACACACGTACGGCCAGATGCCCACGGCCAAGGGTATATCTTTACTACTTCTTGACGGTTCAAGTAAGACAAACGCACCTTCCGTGCCACCGATGATGGCCCCTAACACACGTGTTCAAGTTCTTAAACACATTGCCCACACCGCACCCACCTGCCGCGCCGCCTCCTGCGCCAGCCCCATGAGCCCCCCGATGGTGTCCCGCTCCGTCAGCGTCTCATCAAAGTCCACCACCAGCCGCGCAATGCGACCTGCGGCACGCACACACAGTCAACACACGCAGGTGGCGTGGCAGCGTTCAACAGGACACAGGACGCATCCGCCGCACCCCACATGGCCGCAGGCCTTGCCTGCCTGCCTGACTGCCATTACAACTAGTGCTTAGCAGTGCTGCCCCTGCAGCACACGGTTCCACCCAAATCGCAGGTCGTATCGCACCCACACGGCCCTGGACAGCTCCCAATCACTGACCGTGCCTGGCCTGCCTGCCTTCCCCCTAACTACTGGTAAGCTCCGCAAGCCCCTCGTCGGAATGCGACCGAACACGCACGTGGTGGCGGGGCGTGCGGTTGCCTGCCTGTCAGCACTCGTGATGCTTCCCCTAACTACCGTGTCTACTGTGCGCTGGTACCGTAAGCGCCGCGGCTACAACCCTAGTACCAGCACCACCACCACCACCACCACCACCACCACCACCACCACCACTCCCACCCACTCACGTGCCGGCGGGGCGTGCGGCTGTGCGGCGAAGAAGCGCGCCTCCAACACCATGGCCCGCCGATACAGATGCAGCAGCTTGGCTGTGGGGCAGAGGGCGGTGTACCAGAGAAACAAAACGTCAGCAGGAGAGCGGATCCTGGCATGAGCGAGCTCATACATACCGCCTGCCTCCTCACGCGCAACATCACAAAACGTGCAGTATCACGCAACACTTGCGGCACGCCACCCTTGGGCCCCAGCACCCCACCCACCCTTGTCCACGCCCTGATGCTGTGCGAGGCGCTCAAACATGGCTTCCTTGAGGGCGGGGATGGCCTGGGGAGTTGGGGGTTACAGAGCAGATGGCCGGGGAAGCGGAGTAGGCACGCGGGGTGCGCGGTTGGGCGGCTGCGCTCACCTCGGCAGCCGTCACGTTGCATCGCGGGAGGTTGGGACACAACAAACCTACATTGCTGTTGTACCGGACCCCGGCTGAAGGCTTGTGGGCCTGAGAGAGGTCCATAGCTTTGCGAGGGCGCAATGCGCACGCAACGACATACGGTCCCTTATGCACACGGGCCCACAGCTGACCACTGGGTTTGTATTGCACGGTGGACACGATGCCGTACAGCCCGCCACCCACCAGGTACTCCTCAGACGAGTACGTCGCCACCCACTCCGCGTACTCGTTGTGCGGCACGTTGGGGGCAGCCGCAGCAGCAGCAGTTGCCGAAGCACTGGCTGCCTCCTTCGCGCCGCCATCTGCCCCAGCCGCTGCCGCTCCTGCTGCTCCCCTACCCGCCGCTGCCGCTGCTGCTTCTTGCGCGTGCGCCAGCGTGGCCCCCAGGAAGCCGTACAGCCGCGAGCAGGGCAGCATGGCCGCCAGGATCTCCGCCACGCCGCCGTCCTGCGTTTGACACGTGCCGCGTGGCACATATGACGCGTCGGTGCTTGGCACGTGGCACGTGACATGAAGAACCGAGTGCCCACGCATCGCGCTGGGGGCAAGACGACGACCCATTCACACCGGCATGCCAGCACTGTCCTGGCCATAGCGCGCGACTGCAACACCATCTTGTTTAACACTACTGTAAGCACTGCTGCATGTTGTAGCACAACCGGACCGCTCACTGGCATTTCTGTCACCCTGCGTCACCCCGTGCCCCCTCACCTCCCCATGGCTCTCCGCCACCTCCATCAGGAAGTCCGTGTATGCCAGCGTGGCGGCGCTGGGGCTGCTGGCCTCCAGGTCAACGCCCCAGCGCGACGCGTAGCTGCCGTGAAGCTGTGGGCGTTGACCGCGTTGACCGCGACGGCGTGTGCGAAACATGTCAGAAGCGGTGCGCAAAGACAGGTTTACCGTCTGGTAGTGTAGACACGTGGGTTGTTGAGGCGCCTGATCCCAGAGCAACATGGTGTGCTCGAGCGTTTCCAGTGTTTTACACGGTAGGGAATGGGCGGCTGGTCGCATGTGGGTAAGGCAAGAGCTAACCCTCTGTACCTTGAGCTCGTCGTGCACGCCACGGAGCAGCTTGCCCAGTGTGGCAAACGTCTCGTCGTCCAGCGCTAGCGCCTTGCTCAGCGCGATGCCGTACGCGCGGGCAAAGAACTTCAAGAAGTAGGCGTCCTGGGAGACGTAGTGTTGGAAGGCACGCCTGCAGCCACCACACATGGAGGGCGTGACTGGCTGCTGGCCGTGGCGTAAGCCCCAAACGGGCGCTGCGGAGCTGCTACCCGGTTACATATGGTTCATCTGGCGGTATGTTGAGATATGCGTGGCTCAATTGGGGTTGCATGGACTGGATCGCGAGGACACGCAGCTTGCGCATTCGGACCTGTCGAGCGTGCCTTGAGCCATGCCTTGCACAAACGGGTCGTGAAGGCTCTGGTATGATTCATATTGGGTAGCGTTCCAGAGCTCAAGGCTGAGGCCGTCCGTCGCCGGGCGACCGTGGCGTGTTGCGCTCATTGGGACAAGCTGCCGCCTGCTCAGCAGTCGAGCAGGTGCAGAAGACCACAAACCTACTCGCTTACAAGCTGCCAGCATCTGGAATAGCTAAGACGAAGCCCTTCAGCCCGTGTGCATTATGTATCGGTTGACAGTTCGGCACGATGCTCAAGTCATCCACTGAACACTCGCGGTATCGCACAGGCGTGTAGTCGTTGCCAAAAGAAGTTACGATGGCCCTCACCCAAATGAAGGCCTTCCGGGCTGCGTCGGCACGCCGTTCGGGCGCGGTTCGTGTCAGGGCCACGGCCGAGCCAACTGTGCGGGCTGCACGCGTTGTCGTTAAGGAGTATGGATCGGCGACGCTGAGGGGGACTTCGCGGAAGGTCAACGAGGACCGTTTCGGTAGGTCGGATACATGATAGCGAGGCAGGAGGAGAGCGACCTTTGGCACGGTGCCTTGGCAGATCCGATCATCTGTTGCTGCTGCTTTCACTCACATAAGAACTAATATTTTATTGCTGTGCAGATGTCAAGGTAGGGTCTCGTCGCTTCCAGCCATCCGGGGCGTGCGCGCGACCGAGGTGGACGCGGCGCGGACGCTTCGCTTCGCGTCATGCAACTACACGCCTTCAATGTGCACAATGAATATGACGAGCCATTGCGCGACCAGCTTGCCCGGCGCGTCAGCAGGTGCCTTGTGAAGCCCAGTCGACAGCGCAAGTGACGACAGGACCCAACGTGCAGAGACAGCGGGACGTTGGACCACGGCCTGCTACCCGCACACCCCTTTCACTGCTTGTCACCGCCTGTCTGTCGCAACACACCATACGGTACCCCAGGTGGCTGCCCCGGGTCCTGCTGGTGACCCCTTCGTGTGGGCTGGCGTGTACGACGGTCATGGTGGGTTGCAAACGCACTGCACTGGGTCGGTGGGTCGGTGGGGCCTGCCGCGTCGGGCTACGTTCGGCCCTGAGGCCAGTGCCGGTAGCTCTCCTTGCCGCCAGCTTCGATGGGCCCTGTGGAGCCCTATGCTAGGATGCCTTGCGCGGCGCTGCTTACGCATGTGTTGCTGGAATGGGTATCCACGCCTCGCACTTTTGTCACGCAAGTGCTCGGACGAGTAGCACCACCCCCGGGACGGTGCCTCCCTTGGCTGCAAGTCCACCAACGCCGCACCCTGCATCTATCTCCTTCATCCATCCCCTGCACATCCACCCGCGCCGCCCCCCTGCAGGCGGCTACGCCGTCGCCGACTGGCTCAAGGGCAAGCTGTTTGGCGTGGTGGAGAAGGAGTGGAGCAGCGGATACAAGGTGGGGGGACAAGGGGAGCACGGGGCTTGGTCAGTCATGGGTCGAAGAGTGTCGTTGCTCCCTTGGTAGAGCTGTCAAGGTCCATGCCTGCAAGGCGCGTGCGGCAGCGGCGACGCGGTGCTTTTCCTGGGCGCTGTTTCCGCTGACTCACCCGCGCACCCACGCCCCCGCAGCCCGAGTTCGCCATCACAGAGGCTCACGAAGCGGCCCCTTAGCCCCCCCTTAGCCTGGCCATCTGGCAGCAGTAGTACATTTGCATCGCCGTATACATGGAATGTGCGTGCCGTTTTGCCCCCCCACGCCCCCGCAGCCCGAGTTCGCCATCACGGAGGCCTACCTGGCGGCCGACCGCAAGCTGCTGAGCGTGGGCGCGGGCTTCATGGGCATGGGGGAGCGCGGCGTGGGGGGCAGCAAGTGCGGGGCAACGGCCGCCAACGTGCTGCTGTTCCCGGAGCAGGTGGGTTGTGGAGGGTGTGCGGTATGGCGGGTGAAGCAGGATGTACGGTGTGCTGGGTGGAACGAGGCACATGGGGTTGACTGGGCGGATGGGGTGGATTGGGGCTGGGCCAACGCGCTCCTGTTTACGGGGCGGGTGGGCTATGGAGGGTGTACGTAACGCTGCGTGGACGGGGTCTGGCTGGGCGGTTGGGTTGGGGTGGATGCTGGGCCGCCAACGTGCTGCTGTCCCCACAGCAGGTGGGTTGTGGGAAGTGCTCGCCAACGCTCCTGAACGAACCCCCTCCCCGCCATGCCACGGCCCGCGCCTACCTGCTTACGCGGCGCCGTGCAAACTTATTGAATAACTTCCGCCAGCTTCCAGCGCTCCGGCCCCACCTTCCGCGTCAAGCTGTATGGCATACCTTACCGGCCCACTACCTTCCTGTGATGCCACATGCGTGCAAGGGGCTCCTCGTCACAAGCCCCACTCACTCTGACCCACAGGACGGCACCACCAAGCTGCTCACCGCCAACGTGGGCGATGCGCGCATCGTGCTGGTCAGGAGCACGGGGGAGGCGGTGCAGCTGTCGGAGGTGGGGGCGTGTCGGGGCCGTTTGGGGGGCACGCGTGGAGCACTCCTTTCGAGGTGGTGCAGCTGTGCATGGTGGGGGAGTTGTCAGGGAGGTGGTGCAGCTGTGCATGGTGGGGGAGTTGTCAGGAAGGCGGTGCAGCTGTCAGACGTGGGAGGCATGCCGGCGCGGGAAATGCGCCGGTGGAAGGGGAAGGAGAGGGTGGGATGCCGTGGGATGGCGAACGTGGGGGTACAGCAGGTGATGCTGGAGTCATACGGACGACAGCGTTTGTGCAAGTTGCACGCCAAACTTCAACCCGACCAAACCAAAGCCTGTCGAGCGGTAGGGGTTGGGGAGGAGGTGTGTCCAGGTGCCCGAGTTCTGACCCTAGACAATGTCCGTCATCGATGGTTTGCAAGGGGCGGGCGCGAGGAACACAGAGGCGGGGATCAGGGCGGCGATGCCGCCAACGGGGGAACGTGACTCTCAGGAGGATTGCACACCTGGCCTGCGGCACAGGACACCCAGGGAAGATGCTGCCCGTGGCTGCATCAAGGTCTTTCGTGTTTTGCAAGCATTGTACGGCGGGCCCCTTCCCTCAGTCACTGCGACAGCACCACGTGCCGGACCGCGAGCAGGAGCGCCTCCACACCCAGTCCATATAACCTCCTTGAAAGCACGGGGCCCCAACCCCGTTAAAGGCCTTTTTCTTGAAGTACCGGTATGCATTATACTGAATGGGTTCCCTCCTTTGCTGCCACAGGACCACGTGCCGGACCGCGAGCAGGAGCGCTTCCGCATCGAGTCCATGAACCCCAACCCCAAGATGCCCCTGGTGCGCTACCAGGGCGGCACGTGGCGCGTGGGCGGCCTGCTGGCGCTGTCACGTGCCTTCGGGGACGCCTACCTCAAGGTACGTGGTGTCGCACGGTACGGCAGGCGCGTGTGGTTTGATGCAGGTGTAGAAACGAAAAAATTGATTGCGTAGCGGCTGTCGCGGCCTCCGCTTCGGTAGGTCCGTCACACGCGGCGTCTGGCACGTGCCATGTTTGCCGTCCTGGTCTTGCCTCCCGCCAACGGGGAGGGGTGCAGCACGACATCCCATGACGGCCGTGCCGTGCAGCTGACACGTGCCGTGCCTGCCACGTGTCCTTCCCCCCACTGCAGGGCAGCCTGCAGTACGAGGGTGTGCGCGCCGGCAGCGACGGCTACAGCAGCGGCTTCGGCCTCATCGCGGAGCCGTACACCACCCTCACGCCCCTCACAGGTGGGATTGACGTACAGCCCATGCAAGTCGTCCTTGCTTGCAAATGTGACCCGAGGCATCTTGCTGGGTCGTGTCCTACAACAGGCAGGCTGAACTAGGTCCATGATGACTCCTCATGCCCGCGTTTAGCATGTATCCTGGACACGACGTGACCAGGCAACATATGCATTCATTCCGAAGCGGCTGATGGCTGTAGCCAAGCAACCCCACTACTTACTAACGGGTCCATACCACCCGCTGCCCACCACAGCCGAGGACCAGTGGCTGGTCGTGGCCACGGACGGGCTGTACGCGGAGGAGGAGCGCGGGGGCGGCGGCGGCCTGGACAACAAGACCCTGGTGCGTGACAGGGGGGCGCGGACGTGTAGGGGGTCGCGGGTTGTCGTTTGGGCCCTGGCTGCCTGGAAAAGATGTCCCCGGTGCGTGTGTATCTCGGTGTGTGTCATTTGCGCAGTGCCGCTGAACCCTAAACGAGCATCATTAGGGTTACGTGCCTGCTCATTACACCAACATTGCTACCCCACACACCTTCAGGTGGAGCTGCTGTCCACTGTGGCCCCCGGCACCCACCTGAACCTTGCCTTGACCCTTAGGAGCACATGATGTGTCTTAAGCCGTGTGTGCTGTGTGTCACTCACCCCCAGGTGGAGCTGCTGTCCACCGTGGCCACCAGCACCGACCTAGACCTTGCTTGACCCCTTAGGAGCACATGTGTCTTAAGCCGTGTGTGCTGTGTTTTACGCGCCCCCAGGTGGAGCTGCTGTCCACCGTGGCCCCCGGCAGCGACCTGAACAAGGTGGCTGCCACGCTGGCCGACGCGGCCGTCAAGGTGGGCTCCACCGACGACGTGACGCTGGTGGTCATGCGCCTGGGCACCGCGTGAGCGCGTGGGGCGGAGACTGGGGCTGTCGTGCACGCCACGTGTGCACGTGACAGGTGGACATGCCACGTGTGCACGTGACGCGTGGCAGGTGGCCAGGGGCCGGGTGGCTGTGCGCCTGTGGTCGCAGAGTGAGGGCGGGGGGGAGGGGAGGTACCGTGACGGTATGGATCCCGTAGGTAGTGTTGCGGAAGGGTTGAGCGCAGGCTGGGAAGTCCTGCTGGCTCAAGGCGGGATCACCATGAATAGCACGGCTGGTTTTGAGAGCGAGGATTGGTGAACGGACCGTGTGGAGCGAGACGCTGTGGGGTGCAAGCCTGGCCCGTTGCAAGGTGCAGGCAGTTTTGCTGTTGCGAGTGAGCAAGTATTATGAGGGCTCCTCCACTTCATTGCATACTGAAGGGTGGGCGCCACAGGAACACAAAGCAGGGGTTGCTATTGTCCGACCTGCAGTGAAGTCTATCTACCGCCGATGCAGTGCTTGGTGCACGCACAGTACTGCAGCGCTGCTGGCCGGGCCATGCATGGGGCCGTATCTGTGGGGATGGTCGTGTGCAGCATGTACCGAGCTATACAAGGTGTGGTTCTCCTGGTTGGTTATTTTCGTTGTGACCACGGATGGAGCTTACGGCGGTGAGCTGACGTCATGTTCGCGTGCTTCCAACCAGCACCGCCGTCGCATACCTGTCACTGCTGTTGAGTACGGGGCGGTACTTGGTTTTTGGTGTTGTGGGTTGTATGTTTCAGTTGTTAGTGTTTAGCGTGGTGGCGCTCCTTGCAGCGGTCGACGCAGGATAGGCAGCTTCGGACCGTTTCGGTGAGAGACACGTGACATACATGTAAAACCACGGATGTCACCTTAAGTACCGTACAGTACCGGTACGTGGAGGTGACAGGGATGGAGTCACTGGGTGCCACGTCAAGCAGGCGTCGTGCCGAAGGTTTCAGTTGTATTTCTGTGTATGTGCATGTATAGTTGTCCACATCAAACCTTGCATCCCTGGCGCAGGAGCTATCCTGCACAGCGCACTGAGCTGCAAAACCTGAGCCTGTCACGCCCATTCACTGGCCGTGTGCTAGCTGGGTATGTAAGACACACACCTGGCATCCAGGCATAACGATATTGTCGTCACTGTGGCCCTCGCCGGAGACACCCTACACCTACATGTCTGCCCACCGTTGGCCTATTCAGTTGCCCAAGCAAGCAGTCTTCGTGTTACAGACATGTACGAGAGCAAGCGAGCGAAAGAGCGGCAGAGGTGCAGCCACAAGTACTCAGAACCGCAGTACGACTGGGCATGGAGCTCCGCTCCCCGCACCCAGCAGTGCATGCTAGGGTCTGCTCAAGCCCACAGCCGTCGTCTGGGCGGTACCACCCGGGGCAGCGAGAGCCCGACGGCAACCGCAATGTCAGCGCCTGGGTGGTGGTAACCAAGGACGGTGCTCGCGGTGTGTGGTGCTGGTCATGCAACGTCATGTGGTGGTACCAACTCCCACGCACCAACCTCATCACCCCCACAAGCGGCGAAGTCCACGTCCTTGACTTCCACGCCAACCAGCGCTACATCCAGAACTTCGTCAACCCGCATTAGGACTGACGGCGGGTTGAGGGCAACCGCAAGCAGGCACAACCCGTTGCCCTGTTGCCCAATGTTCCACCTGTTGGCCGGGGCCCCTACTGCTGCTGCTGTTGCTGCTGGTCCTGTTGTCGGCACCACATACGTGTTGATTACGGGTCAGTCGGTTGCAGGCAAGCATGTAGCGCAGTATGCCATTGACGGCTTGCGTGACGGCAGGGCTGCGACACGGCAATGGTGGTTGGTTTGTTGGGCCAATGTCAAAACTTCTGCAACCACAGGAGCTAGGGAGGACGCCCCCTGCTTCAGGCTGTCTGACATCGTGCATGGCTACGGTGCATGTGGCGAATTGCGGCGGCTGACGGTCTCGCGCCATGCCCCTTACCAAGCCCACACATGGGTTTGCGAGAGCCCACTAAGTGAGCGATTGCAAGGGCTGCTGTCAAGCAGGGGGTTGTGGCTACGGGCATGGTGCAGGTCGCCGGGTCATGTGCGAGTCACAGACTTTGCGAAATCCAGCAAAAGACACTGTCAGTACGGTAATCAACGCTACCGTCTTGAACGTGCAATACCGGACGGTGCAAGCAAACTGCAGGGGTGATCACGTACACTGATGTAAAGCAGCACCGCACGGCACCTCCCTGCTCCCACGCCCCACGCGCGCATAGGCTCAGCGTCAGCAGTCCCCACAATCAGCCGCCAACCATGTGTACGGGCAACGTATACCCTGTGTGTCATAACTGCAAGCGTACAATCAGTTGCCTGCTGCCTGGGATAGCCTCAGCACTCCGTGCGTTACCTCAGCTGAAGCTAGGAACCGTTAGCCCATGCGCAGCCGTCCACCAACACGCTAACCGGCTTGTGGGCTGAAGAGCACAACCAGCGTGACCCACATGACATTACAGATCACGCCTTTCCAATGTGGTCGCAAACCAAGCAGCTATTCCTGGCGGTTGAACAAGTGTACCTTTGTACAGCGAGACTTGCCGTACACACGTGTACACTCGTAATGCCTTCCTAGTCAAGGTCACGATCAACTAGCGATAACCCCTGCTCCAACACCAACCCTGACGTGTGTGCGGCACACACCATTTCTGGTCCCAGCACACCCACTGCAACACCCTGACCCCCGAGTTCTGCATCCCCGCTGAGCGCATGCTCCCATGCCCTCCTCCTGCCGGACCCAAAGCATACCTACCCGGGCCACGTACACACACTGCCCGCAATCTACACCGCTACACACTGCATGCCGCCTGACACCTATTATAGCGACAACTCCAGGAACTCGTTCTCTCTCACCAACTTTATAACCCCTGCGCTGATCCAACGCATACCCCGACATATGGTGAACGCTGCTACGCTTGGCAACAGGGATGCTGCACACTCCGCGCCCCAGGCGCCCTGCCGCATGAGAGGCATCGCCGCAGACCTACTGCACTACGCTGCCGGCATGCCCTCACACTTACACGCCCAACGCACAGTTGAAGACAACGGTACGGCAGCCGGTGGCACTCAGTGCGACGTCCGCATCCCTGACTGGCACTAGCGCTCCTCCAGGTCGCCGCTTATGCTCACGATATCCGCCACGGGCCCCCACTGCCCCCACAGCCTCTCCAGCCTCTCCCCCTCGCTCAGCCTGCTGCCTGCAGAGCCGTCCCACAGTGCCTGAAGCACCTGCGGCCGGGCGGAAAGCAGGAGGTGAGGTTGCAATTTGGGGGCCGTTACCTGCACACAGTGGTCGTTTCACGTGTGCCGTTGCTGCTGTGACGGTGCAGCGGTGAGGGCAAAGTTGCAATGCATGCGTGTATCGGTGCCGCAAAAGCATCCACGAGACGGCAGTGCTCTGCGTGTACTGGGAGCAAGGAAGAGCGAGCGGCAGGGGTGCGGGACCCGCGTGCCCACCGACCCGGCCACCCCTCCCCCCCAGCCCCTGCGGGCATAGCTTCCCGCATACCGGCCTCGCACAGCCCACAGGAGTAGCGCCAAGACTAATGCCCCGTTGTGCGACCACCCAATACCCCCAAAGGCAGCCAATGCACATTTGTTAGTCAACACTGTCCGGCCATGGGCACCCGTGCAACGCAATGCAACTCAACGCAATGCAATGCCATGCTACACCCACCGGCGACAGGTAGGCGTCGTGTAACACCTCCCGGAGGTGCGTTCCCTGCATCCGCACCGCCTGCACGGCCGACGACACCCCTTGCTGCTGCCCCTCCCCGCTGGCCCCACCTCCCTCCCCACATCCCCCGCACAGCTCCCCCAGTGCCTCCTGCAGCCAGCGTGGGTTCCGCTGCGGACTGCCCTGCAGCAGCAGCACCGACTCGCCCAGCCCAGCCTTCTTCCCCGCCTCCCCTGCTGCCTCCACTTCTGCCGTGCCCGGCGTGTCCGATGCCACGTGTGGGAGCGTGACAAGCGCGTGGCACTGCACGTCCGCCACGTGCCCGTAGCTCCTATCCTCTGACCTTGCGCGCGCCGCCGCCGCCCGCTCGCTGACCCCCCTTACCCACGCCTGCACCACATCGTCCGAGCCCAGGATGCGCACAAACGGCCCCGCCACCAGAAACAACCTGCCGTCCTGGAACCCCGCCTGGTCGTAAGGCACAAGGCCACCCCTGACCCCATGGACCTGTTGCCCCCGCTGCCCCTGCCGCCGTTGCCCCACTCCAACCGAGATGGAACCTGCGATGCCCCTGCCAATCTCCGCCGCCGCCACCGCCGCCGCCGCCCCCGGCCCCGCAGTCTCCAGCCGCAGCCGTGCCGCCGCCAGGCCTGTACGCCCGCCCGGCGCCGGGGCAACCCTGTCCGCCTCTTTAAAACCTTCTGCCCACCTCTCTCCCAGCTCCCAGCCCCACTGCGGGTCGACCCGACGAGCGATGGGCACCAGCCCGCTGCCCCTCAGCCGCACCACACACTCCCCGCTCGCCACCTCCTCCGGCTTGTACCGCTGCACCAGTACCGCCGCTGCCTTCGCCGGCGTGCCGTACGCGATGTACAGCCGGCCGAGCTCGACCCGTTCAAACCGGCCCTTCACGTACTGCAAGAAGGGGTCCTCGCTCTCCTCCTCGTCGCGCCCTGACAGCTCGTTAAGGCCCCCTAGCTGCAGCAGCTCCAGCCGCTCCACCCCCTGGCCCAGCTTCGACTCCTGCACCAGCAGGTCTGCAATGTACAGCTCCCTGTGCTGTACCGCCCAGCCCATGCGTAACGCCCACGCCTTGCCGCCCCGTACCGCAATCTCCAGCCGCCGGCCGCGCATCCGCTCCACGTAGCCGTCTTTGACCCTCATCTCCATGCGCGCAAAGTGCAGAACTTCCACCGCCGGTGGCATGGCGTTCAGCAGCCTTACGAAGGCCTTCTCCGCCCCGTTGAACCTGTTGCCGTGCGCCCAGGCCTCGTCCTCCGAGTCGCTGTCGCTGTCGCTGCTGCTGTAGAAACGGTCATTGTTGAAGTGCACCCGGTCAAAGACCAGCTCCTCAAGCGCGGTAAATTTAGGCAGGACCGAGCAAAGCAACATCGGCGGCTCCAGCTTCTCCCCAAGGCCTGTTAGCACCAGCTGGGTCAGGCGGCTGCCCATGTGGGTTGCCAGGCCGGGCAGCAGGTGCGCTGAATCCTGCAGCTCCAGGGTGATGCCCTCCAGGCGTGGGAAAGCTGCTGCTAGCACGGTTGGCAGGTCCTTGTCGCTGTAGCCCGGACGCACCTCCCAGCTATACTGGCACGTGTCGCACTGCACCAGGTCGATGTGCTGCAGGCCAGGCAGCAGCGGCCCCAGTGTCTCCAACACGTGCGACAGGTTGGGCGGCTGGCTCCAGTCCATCAGCTCCAGCTTGAGGTGGGTGATCTGCTCCCGGCGGGCCGGCGGTATGCCCCGGAACGGACACGTCACCAGCTCCGCCGCGCACTTCGTCACGCCGTCCTCGCTACCCTCCTCCTCCCCCTCGTCCCCTTCCTGCTCCTCGCCATCTTCGTAGTACTCAGCGTCTTCGTCGTCGTCGTGCTGCGGGCAGCCGTCCAGGTTCAGGACCACGCTTGTGCAGCACGGCCGCTGGAGCAGGAGCGACGCCAGTTTGCTTTCGGTATCAGCTGTTACGGGATAGTCACCATCCTGGTAAAGGAAGAGGTGCAGGCTGCTGGACCCTGTGTCCACAGCGTCCCGGAGCGCCTTGCACGCCTCTCGCGCGGGGGCGCACCACTTTGCGGCCTCGAGGTGGTTGACGAGGACGCGTACAGCATTGATGTCAAGCGCTGCTAGTACGTCCAGCAGGGTTGCGCAGCGAGGAGGCGGGGTGGCAGAGGAGGGTCGGTTGCCATGGGCAGTTTTGATGCCGCGCTGCTGCTCCTCTGCTGGAGCCGGCTTGCCGGCAGGCCGAAACCAGCGGCTTAAGAAGGTTCGCTTGAACATAGAGGTGGCACGATTACAAGTTCTTTGCTGAAGCCTATTGGGTTATCGCGCATGCGTGTTGCAGGCCTGCACGCCGCATATGGGCACAAGTCGATCGCAGATGTGTATACGCATAGGTAGCATACGGTGTGAAGGTCTGAAGCCTGTATAACATCCATGGCACTGCTTGGCTCCTGACCTCTTGTCTTCGCGCCCTTGTGGAAAACCGCTAACTGTCAACACCGACTCGGGCCGCTGGCATATGCGTTATCATGGGCCGCTGGCATGTGCGTTAGATGTTTGCTGTGTTCCCAGTGAGGTACAGTGTGTCGTGAAAAATGGTCCCAGCGCCGCTCCACCGCGCCCCTCTCCATGGCACCGTGGGGCCCAGTCGAGAGCGTGCCGGGGCATGACCTGGCATGACTGCCTCCTGCACCAGACCTGGAGACCGAAATACCACGCAGTTGTGCGCCGAGGGATACGTTCTATCAATGGCAGCCGGTGCAGGGCAAGCGGGCTGGCTGCCGTTGTGCCCGGGCAATCCCCAGGGTTGCATGCAGGTTGCATGGGGTGGGGCGATGTGGGTCTGGCGTCAGAGTAGCGTCGACCTGATGGGGCCCTGGTCTGGCGAGTACTGTATGTGCAGGTGCTGGTATGTGCTTCATTATGCCTCAAGCGGCCCGTCTTCCTGTGACATTGATGTGCTCGTGCCACGGCGCAACTCCAGCAATGTTCAGGGTCTGGTCTGGTAAACCTCGTGGGTAAACCGGCCCACAAAGAGTAACTCAGCCAGCAGCCAGCAGCAACCCAATACAAAACCGAATGCATTCTTGGTCTGGGCCTTGCCCCGCGCCCGCCTGCAGAGCGCATCCTGCTCCATACTTGCCCCCATACCCTGACTCCCGTTGTGCTCACCCCCTGTACTCAGCTTTCCACCCGAGCAAAACCCCACCTCTTGAAACAGGGGTGGCTTGTGGCGGGGCAGGGCAGGACAGGTCAGGGGCATGGGCAGGAGTTTGCAGCAGGGGTCACATATATGGCACATGGCTGACGGCCGGGGAGGTAGTCTTCCCAGACATGTAACGGCCCGGCAGCTTATGGCAAGGTCCGGAAGAAGCTCGGTGTATTGATGGGACGGGAGGTAGCGGAGGTAGCGCTGCTGATGGTGTATTAGCAGGTGGGGGCGTCGTTGCAAGGTGATTGCTAGTGTGTTAGCACGTGAGTGAGGTGAGTGGGGTGAACGGGCGTGAGTGGGGTGAGTGCAAGTACAGTGGGGTGCAGCGGGGTGCAAGTGACAGGAACGTCTATGGGGGGGAAGGTTCGGATATGGGTTACGCAGGTTACGCGCGGGCGTGGACTTTGCGTGCCCGGAGGGCCAGCACTGCGTGCGTAAGTTGGGTGCCTGGGGTGCCTTGCGTGCCTTGGGTGCCTTGCGATGGGGACGAGTTGCATGCATGGGATTGTCCTGGTCAAAGGCGGGACCACGCGTGGAAGAGGCTGCAGAGCTTCGCAGCACAAGCAAAGGACATATATCATTACTGTAGCTTGCAATTGCTGTTTTGATAGCGTGTCTCTTCAGCAAAGCCTGTAATAATGGTTGTGGGAAAGGGCGCCTCGCTGGTGCGAGGAGACCCGAAAACCGATGCTTTATACAGCTTGATGCAGTCTTACGAGGTACGCTGAGCTGCGTTCCTGTTTGGAGCCCTCACAAGCGCGAGCCGTATTCAAGTGTCCGAAATTGCCGCCCCGACAGAACAAGCTTGGAGGAGGCGAAGGTATCGAGGGATTGTATGGCAGCATTACACAACAGAGCATGCAAAAAGTGCTCGACGCACTGAAGCACAACACCGGTCTGGACCAGAGGAGCGTCTTCATTGACATCGGTGCAGGCCTCGGCAGGTGCGCTAGAACCGGGCGCTGCCATGTTGGCGCTGCGCAGTGACAGCACCTCACTTGCTTCGGTGCTATGGGCTTGCAGGCCTCTGCTTCACGCTATGGTCTCGGCGTTGGTGGCCGGTGCCTGGGGTGTGGAGCTGGACCGGGTCAAATGCGACAAGGCGACGGCCTTCTGCGGCCACGTAGTCAACGGCATGATTGCCAAAGGTAATAACACAACCCCTGAAAAAAGGCTCCCTTCAGACCCTCAAGGGTCAGCAATGACGCTCACAGGACCTTTGACTGCTGCCACTACGCTGCCACCAGTAAGCACCCCTCTCACCTTGCCACCATCTCCTCACGGGTGGCCGTTGACTTACCGCTGTCCCTGGTGCTGCACGCCACAGGCTTCATGGGCAAGACCACGGAGCCCCCGGCGGTCATCTGCAAGCCCGTGGAGAAGGTAAGGCACCCCTTTGACCCCAGCCCGCCCCCGTCCCCGTGGGCCGCACAGCTTAGCCTCATGGCATACGTCCAACGATACACTGACGAAGCTGGAAAATGGGCAGCTGGAAGATAGGCTGCTTGTAAACAGGCAGCTCCAGTACTAGGTGCAACTCGAGGCTAAGGGCTGTCTGGTCTCTGTCTACGCTGCGCAGGTGGACTCGCTGGAGCCGGCCACGCACGCGTACTCGTTCTGGGAGGGCGTGCCGGTGTCGGGCAAGAAGGCCTTCGGGCGGCTCTTCGCGCAGAGCCGTACGCTGCGGGTGAGCGCCCGCCATTCACATCGCATGTATGAGCACGCAAGCGATGGCTGTCAGGTTTGCCGCTGCCATGTGTCTCATTCAGCCCCCAGTCGGGTTCTGGTCCCTGGTCGTTAAGTGGCCCCTCTCCCCGGTGCTCTCCCGCCCCAGGCCGTGGCGGTGGTGCAGCGCGCCATGCGCGGCCAGGAGCCCGCCGCCGTGATGCACGAGCTGGGCTTCGGCCGCCTGCTGCTGCTGGCGTCGTTCCCGGTCAAGATGTCGGGTGGGTGCCTCTGTCGGCGGGCAGCAGGGGTGCTTGGCAAGCCGCACCCGCTCAGCGCGGGGCTCGGACGAGTGTGGCAAAACACAAGCTGAGCTATATGGGTGCGGATTCTACTTACACACTTGAGCCGACCTCAAGTACCGATGCCGCTCCACTTCGGCACCCCTTCACGACAAGCATCGCGTTGCGAACCCCAGCCCAAATCCTGCACAGCCAACCCGCTACCACCAGCTAATGCGCCTTTCTTACCCATCTCCGCCCAACGCAGGCAGTGGCCGCTCCTTCACGGCCTACGTCTTCTCCAAGATCGCCCCCGCGGCAGCCACCTTCCTGGACGCGGTGGAGCAGGGCCGCGCCGCACCCCTCAGCGACCTCTCGTCCGCTTCCACCTCGTCCTTCGCCTCTGAAGCGAGCCCCAGCGGGCGGGGAGCTCACGCGGCGGGCGCGTGCGGGTCGGAGCAGGAGGTGGAGCAGGAGCAGCAGCGGAGGGCGCGGCAGGCGGCGCGGAAGTCGCTGGGGGCGGGGCGGCTCGCGGGCGCGCCGCAGGAGGACGAACAGGAGGGGCGGCAAGGGTGCGGCGCGTCGGCGACAGGACAGGTGGGCGTGCGGTGTGGGGACTCGGCTGTGGCTGGTGCTATGGGGTCTATCTGGGTTGTTGAACGGGGCTGGAGTCAGTGCTTGATGCTCTGTAGGATTTGATACGGCTGTAATCTTGAGCTGTTTGCACGCCGTTTCCTACCCTGCAGGCGGCGACCTCTCCATCCAAGACCCGGCGGACAGCAGGTGGGGCTGCATGCACTAACACAATGCCGCTTGGGCCAAGCTGCCAGCCTCCACCCCGTGTTGCACTTACTCGCGTTTGCGCCCAAGCGTAAACCTACAACCCGAAATAACCAAACCGTCACTAAAATGCAACGCTTTCTCTACGCAGATTTGGACGGCGGTCTGTCCACCCCCACCAAGAAGCCATGCACCGGGTCGCCGGCACGCTCGCCAGAAGGCTCACCACCCCGCCAGCTGCAGGAGCAGCAGCAGGCGGAGGAGGAGGGGAGCCAGTTTGCTGCTGCTTGCACAGCAGGAGCAACACGGGCGGCTGGGCCAGGGCGGGCAGGTGGCAGGGGCAGCAAAGGGAAGCTGTTCGGGTCGGAGAAGGGTGAGGACTTGGTGCAGGCAGACACGCAGCCGCGGCCGCATGCGGGGGCTGTGGGGAAAGGAGCGCAGAAGCAGAAGCAGCTCACGTCCATCCCGGAGTTCAGTCGGCGGACGAAGGCGGCGGTTGGTATGGAGCAGGGCGGCAAGGGCAAGGCTGTGGGGCGAGGGAGAGGGGGGCAGGAGGTGGGCAAGACGCCGGTGACGGTGGTGGTGGCGGCGGGGGCGGTGGGGACGCGGAGCAGCAGGCGGCTGGCGGCCAAGGCGGAGGCGCTGGCGATTGCGGCTGCCACGGAGGCGGTGGGTGGGGTGTGAAGGGCGGAATTGCAAGGTCGCAACTGAGAGGACATCTTATGAGTGGGGAAGTCTTTAGCACGGTGACAAAGCGGGTTGCATTGGCCTCGCTACGGTGCTGAGGGCATTCCTATGTGCTTCGTGTTGACCATTCTACCTGTATCTAAAGATAACGTTTGGCGCCGGTGAGCATATTGCATGTTGAGGTTGCTTTCTACCCTGGCCTCGGCATTTGGCGATGCTACACATCTACCTTGTCTTACTGGGCTGGACATACAGCCATACGCCCTCTTGGGATTTGGCGGGTGGGCCCTGCCTGCATGTCATTGCATTCATCAGGTTAAACTTTCAGAGGAGTAAAGGTACCACCACCGTTGCAATGGTCTGCTTAAGACCCTGTGCGGCTTAATGTCTGGTGCCATTGACCTGCATCGCTAGGTATGTTGACTTCGGTTATCGTTCTTGTTGTTGTGTCCACGTGCGTACTGTAGGCGCACATGCTCTTTGCCCGTGGCTCACGTGACCATGTGGACGTGCATTGACCGATGACCTACTAAATTCATGACACGAGGTGGCGCACACTGGTGTAGCTACACGTGGCGCACAGTCAGTGAGGCCCATCCCAACTGATGCTTGGCAAGGGACCTGCATGACAATTGCGTGCTTATGCCCTGGCTGATTCAGGTCCGCATCACTAGGGGACTCTACACAACCCCGGGCCTGCTGCACAACAACATCGGTGTGTACAATGCTTAGCACAGGGTACACGGCCCTGTGCTACTGGCAGCAAAGCTGTCGTGCATGTTGCTTTGCAAGGGGCGGGGGCCACTGCACAGCAACCGGGGACCGTGCGCGTGCCGTACGAGGTCGCGGAGGGAAACTTGGCCTACGTTCCTCTGGGGCTGCCTCCCATAGGTGATGCTACTCATGCACGTAGCGGCTTAAATGATGCAGCGTAGGATGGGACATGCCGTAAACCTGGGACGGAACTGGACCAGACTGGACGAAAGCTTGGACCAGCAGGGGGGAGGGTGCCCATCCAGCTGCTTGGGCACCAACATCTTGGGTCATGGTGGGCAATAGGGTCAGGGTGTCTGACCAGGTACCGGTAGGCAATGGACCACATACCGTAGTTGTGTGTGAGCTGGTGACAGGTGCCGTCATGTCCAGATGCCTGAGCATAGCCGATAGCCGTGTGCCGGTTACAGTGTGCAGTGGAAACCGCCGGGAACAGTGCGCCCAGGAACGTGGTGGCGGCGTGGGGTGGCGGGATGCATGCCGAAACGCAGGACTGGATGCCCCGTTTAGCCAAGTTATACACCTGCCTGGCTAACATACTGTACTGTTCACCCCCGCTGATCTTTCTGGCATTTTGCAGCGCAAGATTTTAAATGACCGATTCCGTTTGCCGCCCACCTGCGTACCGGTAACATGCTACCTGCCCACCTGCAATTGTATACCATAAGACAAACATACTGTTCTAAACAGGTGCTTCAATTTACAGGTCACGCTATACTTTGACGCGTGGACCACTCATGATGCTCTGCGCATAATTTGGAGCACTCCGTAGGAAGTATGCCCCCGCGGCTAGGGCAGCAGTACGACTTCGTAGGCGATGCCCTGCAGCTTGTGGAGCTGGTATCCAACTACGGGTACCCCGGGCAAGCCCGGCCGAATGCCGACCGGCTATTGAGCGCGCTCTTCGAGTATTCCGCAAAGAAGGACGTCGACGACAAATACAGTGCTCTTGCATTCCAGCTCGTCCTGCTACCCGGTGTTCCCGTCACCCTGCTGAAGGTCTACAGCGTCTGCTTGCGAGGCGTGGCTGGGGAAGACCCGAATGTCACACGCGGCGTTGCGACAGGCACCGGCGCACTGCTTCCCTCCAGCAATTCCGCTGGTACTGTTACGAGCGGCGGTACCAGGAGTCGCGTCGGCAGCTCCAGCCGGGGCACGGGCGCCAGACCACCTGCACGGGCTGCAGCCTCAGCGCCGACCGTGACCGACCTGCGCGTATGGGCGGCGGCGCTACAAAACTGCGGGTTCCTCCTTGGCGAGGCCATCTGGGCTGCTGCCCGCTCCCTGCACGTGAAGGACACGCCTGCAGGCCCCGAGCTCGACATCCTGCTGCACATGGTCGCGGCGCTGCTGCACGCCGATGCGTTCTCTGCCGCCAGCCGGCTCCTACTGGCGGAGGAGCAGCGGGGCAGCAAGGCTGTATACGAGCCCATCCACATGCCCTTCGTGCTGCGGCCCCTGACCCGCGTGTGCTGGCTACTGGGGGACGTGCGCGCAGACCTGCGCCTGCCGCCGCTGCGCGACAGCACCGGCCAGCAGCAGCAGCAGTGGCGCACAAGCGGAGGCGCAACCAACTCACCGCCGCCGCCGGTCATGTGTGCGGTACTGGAGGCGCTTTCGAGCAGCTCCTTCCTGGAGAACCTGGCACGGTTTGCGCTGCGGAAGCTGGTGATAGCCAACGTGGGGCCGAAGTGCCCCGCCTTCGCGATTATACTGTGCCTGGACGATTTCTTGGAGGCTCTGGACAAGGCGCACAGGGCCACGGTCAGCGCCGGGGCCCCGGAGACGGGTGCGCTTGTGGCTGGCCCCTGGCCGGCGGCCGTAAGGGACGGTCTGGCCGCGGTGCTGACTCCGGGCGTGCAGGTGGGAGCACGGAGGGTGGGAACGCAATGGTGATGACTGAAAGGGCGCTTGCAAGTGGGCATGCTAGTAAAGTAGCACGAAGGGTTGCCATGTACGCATCGTGTCCGGGGTAAGGCCCAGCCCAATGCTACGAGTCCAAATGCTAAGAGGCACCTGTGTGCATTCGCCTTGCCAGGGACGCCCCTGCCCCTTACCATGGTACACACGCAGCATGCATAGGTCCCAGACTTCATCCAATGATAGGCATTAGCATCAGTGAGCAACCAGGTGCCCCAGACAGGGGCGCGCAGCGCACCCACTTACACGCTGTGTACTAGCTGTGCGCCGTGGTTACCTTGGAGCTGGGCACTTTCGCTGCATCGTAAGACACAGCGTCGCCGCGGCGTGGGCGCACACGCTTACTTTGCGACTTCGTACCTGTCACCTGTCCAACCTCCATGCCTGCGTTCTGCCGTACGATCCGTTTGCTGTACCGGACGTGCCCTGCCCTGCCCCCTGCCCGCTCCTGCAGTACTTCCTGGCGGCCGTCATGGTGTCGCAGCTGCACGCGTACGACGGCGGTACACTGTACGGCATGCCGCACAGCCAGCTGCTGCAGCCGCAGCTGGTGAAGGAGGCTGACCATCGCCGTACGGTTACCGACACAGGCGTGCCCTCTGTACGGGGCATCATGGCCGTGTGCGACATGTGGGTTACGTGCTCACAGGTGAGGCTCACCAACCAGCTGCAGTCGCAGCCGCTGCCTCTGCCGCCGCTGGGCCCCCGGTCCCAGGTGGCCATGTGCGTGCGGGCAGCACGTGTGTTGGTGGAACCGCTGCGGACTGCGACGGCTGGCGGTTCCGCAGCGGCGGCTGCGGGGCACGGCGGCGGGAACAAAGGCGGCAGTGGCAGCAGCAGCGGCAGCAGCAGCGGCACCGGGGTAGGCGCCATGATAACGACGACCCTCTTGACACGCGAGGAGCAGACCCTCAAGGCGGTGACGGTCCTGGGCTCAGCTGCCAAGCTCATGGACTGCACGGAGTGGGAGCAGAGCGGCGGCGGCGCCGCTGGCGGCGGCGGCATTGGCGGCGGAGGTGGAGGCGAGGGAGCTGAGCGTGGCGGCGGCGGCGGCGGGACCATCGGCGCCGCTGTGGAGGAGCGCCCGACGCGGGCCCCAGCGGGCAGCGCCTTGTCCATCATCGACATTGAGGCGGCGGAGAAAGCGGAGGCAGAGAAGGCTGCCCGCAGGTGGACGTGGCTGCGGCGCGGGGCGTTTGCGCGCGAGTGGTGGCCGCTGGTGGTGCCGGCCGTGCACGCGCAGATGGAGAGCCCCCTGAAGGCGGTGGAGATAACCTGGCTGTGGCAGCTGCTGCAGCCGCCCACGTACGGGCTGAAGGACCAGAGCACGGGTGCGTACGGTACCGGTGGTCGCTGTGGGGTGAAGGCATAATAGCTACCATGGGCAGGGGCAATTGGTCACGCGACTGCCAGGCGCTGTGCGCTGCAACAGCTGCTGTACACGATTACTGCTGACAAAGGAGCTCGCCGCTGCCAGTGTCTACTGCTAGGCGCCTGGGCCGCATTACCGTTACAGCTGTCCCCTCTCACCCATGCGCCCTTGTTCCCTCCGCCTCCCAAACAGACGCCCTGCCGACGGTCCTGCCGCCCCGCCCGCCACCCTGGCTGGCCGCCGCCCTGTCCGCGGGGTACCTCCCCTGCATCGAACGCTTCTACCGGTCCGTTATGACAACGGGCCCCCTGGGGCCCCCGGTCCAGCGCGTGGCAATCCTGCAGGCTTTCGGCATCACGCTGCTGCCTGGCCCGGTGCTGGTGCAGCTGCTGGCGTACGGCAAGGAGCGGCAGGCGGCTGCGCTGCTGTGCACCATGACCAAGCTGGCGGCGGCGGTGGTGGCCAAGATGAAGGAGACCCCGGCGGGCATGCTCGTCAGGACCGCGGACGATTACGAGTACACGATGGGCGGTTTCGTGGAGGCGATGCAGTTGTTGCTGTCACGTGCTAAAGCGGCATACGGGGTTGATGGGGGCGGCGGCGCCGCCAGCGCCAGCGCCAGCAGCAGCAGCAACGGTGGTGGTGGCGGCAGCGGCCCAGGGCCATCCAGCTTACCGGCGGCCGCGTCCGCTGCCGTAGAAGGCCCTAGCCCCCATGGCCCTGGAACCCGCGCGTACGACCCCAACCGCCAACTGATCCGGCTCTTTTCCCTCGTCATCCCGCGGCTGATGCCCATCTGCCAGACGGCCGAGAAGGTCCTGAAAGAGTTGCACCTGCCGCAGCAGTCGCCGCCGCCAGAGTCGCAGCAGCAGCACCCCGCACGGCTCATTGTCAACGCCCGAACGCAGATAACGCGGATCACCAACATTGGCACTGGCGCGGTGATGTTGGGCTTGCAGGCACGGAGCCGCGCGCGGGCCCGGGGCGATTCCCGGGCAGAGCAGAGCTGGTCCGGGCTGCTAGCTGGCACAGCGGCTAGCTGGGACGGCCCATCAGGGAGCGAGGGCGACGCAGCTCAGGAGCTCCTGCCGCCCTGCGACGCCGCTCAGGTGCTGCCGGTGTGCGGCAACCCGCGGTGTGCCGTGTTCGAGGGGCACAGCGAGGCGGGGCGGCCGCAGAGGCGGTGTGGTGGGAAGTGCGGTGGGGCGGTGGCGTACTGCTGCGCGGGCTGCCAGCGGGAGCACTGGGAGGCAGGGCACAGGGAGGAGTGCGGGAAGCGCGGGTGAGGGCCGTCTTGGCGAGTAGCGGAGTGGGACGTGTTCGTTGAGGAGTGTAGTGGCATTGGGAGGCATGCGGGCGTTTGCAGTGCAGGTGTGTTAGGGACGCGTAGGTTTCGTACGACTGGTGAAAAGGGTTAGAGTGAACGGGGCTGACAGTGTACGGTATACTGGTCAGCGTACGGTATGTTTGAGAGCTACCTGAAGTCCGATGCAACTTGTAGAGCGGTTGATGGATAATCAGGTGGTGTAGCGGCACGCCTTCTGTGCTGGTGCGACACGGAAGTCGCGAGATGGTAAAAGCATGGCCTCAACATGAAGCAGCATGTGTGACTGCGACGCATCGTGCTGCACCTGCGAGCACTCCTGTCAGTGTGTAGCAGGATGCGGAGCACTCCTGTCAGTGTGCGTCGGGTGCTGATAGCAGGTAGTATGTGCACGTTCCTGATGCTTGCCAGTCATCACTATGGCTTACCCTTGCATGAGGTGTTTGTTCTCGCTTTGGGCCTTTGTACGCATGCTGCACATAACATAAGAAGATTATTTAGCAGTTGCAAGTTCAGCGTTACAGACTTGATGACTGCAACGTCCCGGCGAGTCCGGGCGCTGGGAGGAGGGGTGAGGGCAGGGGCATACACAGCTGCGCTGGACCCCTTCCCAGCTTACATGCCTTGACGACATGCCTTGACAACCTCCCATGCTCCCGCCTGTCCTTCTGAGGCCAAGATGGGGCATGAGGGAAAATGAGCGGAAGAAGTGGACAAAAGCAGAGGTGGGCAGCTACGGTATAAGACACCCACAAGGGTGCCGGTAATAACGCCCACGAAGAAGCCGTGGGCGGAGAAGCAAATCAGCCCTGCAGCGGCAGCACCCGTGGTCAAGGAAGCTACCGACTGCGCGTTACTGCCTGCACATGTGTCAGACCTACCAGGGGATACCCAAGCGTGCAGCGGGATACTCAACGGTATGGTATAGGAGGGCAAAGCGGCGCACAAAGTTGGATAATGGCGAGGAAGGCACGACTTCGTCCATGGCATGCCCAGGTACCCCTGGCATTCCACGGATTGGTAGGGAGGCGGGGTTGAGGGCACCGGGCCCTGCGCGCTGGGCTGCCACATGCGCGCCAGGCGGAGCACCGCGGCTCGGCGGCGTTGTACCTGCGTGTAATGCCACAAAACACACCAAGGAAAGCCGAGGCGGGGTCCGAGGGGGTTTGTGGGCATCAACAATAACTTGGCGCATACCGGATGGCTCAACGTCGCGGCCTTGTGCACGCCAGGTGCTGTACTGGTGCTGTCTGACGCCGTCCCCTGGCCCGTGTGCCGCGACGCCACCACGGTCCGAGTGGTTGCTTACGTGCAACGTACACTTTGTACACACTGCGTCAGGCTATATTTCGATACAGGGTTTGGCGTCTGCTGTCTTGAACTTGCACCGCAGACACAGCACGATCCAATTCCCGCTGGCCCTGCATTTTTGTACAGGTCCTGCCTGTCGCCCCACGACCATACCGGTTCCGAACATTGATTGGCGGTTTCACTCGTTCAGAGAGATCACTGCCGCTTTTAGTGCTGTCTCTGTCTTAGTGCGATGGCATGCTTGTGAAGATACTGTCGGCGGGAACGCTCTAGCAACACAGTATGCGGTTGCGACCAAGACAACAACCCGATCTCTCAACATGCACTGACCAGTTCGCAAAGCTAGTGAACGAAAATGGTTATGTCGCAGTGCATGATAAGGCGGACGAGCTTCTATCCACCATTTGCAAGCTCATCGTCGATGATGAGGGAAACGACCTTAAGCAAGGCGCTTCACAAACGTTGCAGTCTCCCTTGCTGCGGGCGGCCCTGCTCGACGTGTACAGCAGCTGTATGCGGGCCATGTCCGGCGAAGACCTCCTGTGCACGTCCCAGGGCCAAGCGTCATCGGACGGTGCTGGAACCTCCTCTACTCTGGCTGCGGCGAGTCTCATGGGGCGCGCAAGGACGATCGGCAGCAGCGACAGCCGGAGCGAGGGCGCTAACCGAGCCCCAGCACGCGTAGTGGCCGCATCAGAGCTTCGCAAATGGGAGCAGCCCCTGCAGCGCAGCGGCTACCTGCTTGGGGACTTCATATACACGGTCGGTAACGGCCGGCACCCCGAGCGGGCTGGCTGTGAGTTGTCGACCGTCCTGGAGACGGTTGCCGCGCTCCTGGAGTCCGATGCCTTCGCCGCCGCTAGCCGCCTGCTGATTGCGGAGGAGCAGCGGGGCAGCAGGCCGCTCTTGAGTCCCATTTCCACGCTGATGGCCCTCCGGCCTGTGACGCGCAGCTGCTGGCTGGCAGGTATGAGCCCCGCCGCCCTGAGCCTGCCGTCCCGATGTGCCCGATCGCACGAGACGCAGCTGAGGCAGCAGCAAAGGCAGCAGCAAAGGCAGCAGCAAGGGCAGCAGCAAAGGAGGCAGCAAATGTGGCCGGAGGGCGAGGAGGGCGAGGATGATGGTCAGCCCCTGGTTTGTGCGGTCCTTGCGGCGCTTTCGAGCAGCTCCTTCCTGGAGCACCTTGCCCGCTTCACAGTCAGGAGGTCGGTGGTCGCTGACCTGGGGCCGCGGCGGCCCGCCAGCATGTTGGTGCTTGGCGTTGACGAGACCCTGACAACGCTGAACAAGGTGTCCAGCGCGATTACCTGCGCGCGGACGGCTGGCAACGACTTCCGCAACGCCATATATCTCGAAGCCGTCCGGAACGGTACGGATGCCATCCTGACGCCTGGCGTGCAGGTAAGCTGGCCGTGTCACTCTTGTTCGCGGCGAGGACGGGGCGTCAGCCAGGGCGCGTTGGACAAGCAATCGGGTTGCCAATACCTAACGGAACCTTCAGTTGGCACGCTCGCAAACGCCCCTGCCAACACTGCCACCACTTGTGCTGTGCTACCCTCCATTAAGGCCAGGGTCTTCCCCGCCCTTGCCCCTGCCTGCGCCGTTGCCTGCACCCGGCCGTACAGTCGTTTCATGTACCGTACCTGACCTGCCCTGCCCCCTGCCCGTACTCGCAGTACTTCCTGGCGGCCGCCATGGTGTCGCAGCTGCACGCCTGCGACGGCGGTACACTGCACGGCATGCCGTACAGCCAGCTGCTGCAGCCGCAGCTGGTGCAGGACCTTCCCGCAACCCGTGCACCGCGCGCGCCCTGCTGGCGTGGCGTCATGGTGATAACACACGTGTGGAGGACACAAGCAGAGCTGCGGACCCGCACCGACCCGCTGCCGCTGCCGCCGCTGGGGCCCCGGTCCCAGGTGGCCATGTGCGTGCGGGCGGCACGTGTGCTGTTAGGCAGTGCCGCACCAGCGGCTGCGGGCGGGCAGCAGCAACAGCAGCAGCAGCAGCAGCAGGCGCAAGCGCGTCAGGGCCGGAACAGCGATCGCAGGGGCAGCAGGGGTGCGTCCGACAGCAGCAGCAACAATAGCGGTGTGGTGGGGGCGGGCGCAACTGCGCTGGCGGCACACATGCCGCCAGGAGAGCGCCCGCGCACGTGTGTCACGATCCTGAGCACCGTCGCAAAGCTCATAAAACGAACTTCCTGGGAGGAGGGTGCCGGCCCAGGGACCAGCAGCGGCACGCCTGCGGGGCAGCCACAGGGAGCGCGTGCTGGCGGAGGTGCGGCGGACAGCAGCGGCGGTAGCGGCAGTGGCAGCACCGGAGCTCGGAGTGGCAGCCAAGGGGGCAACGGTGGCGAGCACGCGGGGCAGCCACAGGGAGAGCGATGCGACGCGGCGGCAAGCGGCGGAAGCAGCAGCAGCAGCAGCAGCAGCAGCAGCAGCAGCAGCTTCAGCCCGTGGTCCTGGCGAAAAGATGAGGACAAGGAGGAGGCTGCGCGCAGGGCGACATGGCTGCGGCGCGGGAGCTTTGCGCGGTCGTGGTGGCCGCTGGTGGTGGAGGCGGTGCAGGGTGGGCTGGGCATGCCCCTGGGCCTAGTGGACTTCTCGTCCATGCGGAGGAGCTGCTGGCCGCTGCTGCAGCTGCCTGTGGCCGGACTGGGCGACCCACGGGCCACTGCAGCACACGCGGGTCCGGCTTTGCCACGCAGTGGTGGGTCGCGACACTGGCACCACGTGTCATTCGATGCGTGTGCGTGTCGCAGCCCTTTTCCAAGTCTTGGTTGCTTTATGACTGCAAGCAAAGAGTGTTTGGCACACCGCCAGCGCAACGGTACGACGTGGCATGTCTGTCAGGACATTGCGGATACTCATCTACTCACTGCTGGTACTCTGGTAGTTGCTGCAGGCACTCAATTAGCACACTTTTCTGTGCTCCCTTATCTGATGCAGGCGCCCTGCCGACGGTCCTGCCGTCCCGCCCGCCACCCTGGCTGGCCGGTGCCCTGTCCGCGGGGTACCTCCCCTGCCTCGAACGCTTCTTCCGCTCCAGCCTGGGCACCCACAGCCAGCTGAGCGACCTCCGGCATTACATTACGCTGCTGCAGGCCATCGGGGTCCGGGTGCCCTCGGGACCCGTGCTGCTACAGCTGCTGGCGTACGGGGAGGAGCGGCAGGCGGCGGCGCTGATGCTCACCCTGACCAAGCTCGCGACCGAGGTGGTGGTGGACATCAACGCGCTGCCAAATGCAGAGTACGAGCAGCACGCCGATAGCGCGGCCGCGGTGCTGGGGGGGTTTGCGCCCACACTGTCCACATGGCACGACTGGGCGGTCGCCTACGCTGCTGCTGCTGAGGCAGCGAAACAGGAGCTGCCCGCATTTACTGCTACCAGCGGCCATGCCAGCAGCAGCAGCAGCAGCTCCGCTGGGGACGCTGCTGGGACCGCTGCGCCGGCCGCGGCCCCTCTGCGCGGCGCCACACCCCCGGCCTGTCCCCACGACCCCAACCGCCAGCTCCTGCGCCTGTACGGCTTCGCGCTGCCGCACCTGCTGCGCTTCTGCTGGCATGCCTCGGGCGCCGCCGACGGCGGCTTGCCGCCACCCGAAGAGGACGCACAGGAGCAGCGGAACGGCGTGCACGCCAACCTGCAGCACAGTACGTCCCTCATGCTGCCTAGGATGCAGCGGCTCGTCGCCATGGGCCGGAGGCGTGCCCAGGACCGGGGTGACACCCGTGCCGAGGGCAGCTGGACCGGTGTCCTGGGCAGAGCAGGGGGCGTGGATGGAGAGGGGCTGGTGGGAGGGGCGGGGAAGGAATCAGGGGAGGAGGAGCTGGCCGAGTTGCTGCTGCCGCCGTGCGACGCGGGCGAGGTGCTGCTGGTGTGCGGCAACCCGGAGTGCGATTCGTTCGAGGGGCACAGTGAGGCGGGGCGGGGCCTGAAGAGGTGCGGGGGGCGGTGTGGTGGGGCGGTGGCGTACTGCTGCGCTGCGTGCCAGAAGGCGCACTGGAGTGCGGGGCATAGGGAGGAGTGCGGGAAGCGCGCTTAGGGGTGGGGTACGCGTAAAACGCGAGAAGCCGGTGTGGGGGCCAGGGTAATGAGGGATTAGGTTGGGGTAGCTTGGGTTGAGGTTGACCGTTGACGGGAATGCCGCGGGGTGCAGTGACCAGCGATGCAAATATGAACGCGCAGTGTGCAGGGGAGAGGGCAGGAGGCGCGGCTCAAGGCAGGTGAAGTACATGGGGGGCAGACAGGGTTGTGAGGCGAAGGGCTGGCTCCTGGGGCCTTGGCAAAAGAGAACGGAATTAAAAGGCAGTGTTTAGTGCGCATATGTAAGGAGACTGAAGGTCCGGGTCCTCGTAAGCAGCAGTGTTGGACGTGCTTTGCGACTGGGAGCGGTGCACTGTGTACTGCAGGAAGGTGTGCACCGACAGCTGGGCAGTGAATGCTGGTTTGGCGGGTTGTTGTTGGCGGTTGCTGTTGGTGGGATTTTGTTTGTGAGTTGTTGTTGATGGTTTGTTGCTGTCAGAAGGTTGCTGTTGGGTTGCTGAGTCCGCCACTACTTGCACCACTGCTGGCGCAACGTTGACCGTTGGCGGCGTTGGGCGCTATTGTTTCATTGGAATAGAGCGCATGCGCACGGGGCGGCTGGACGCTGCGCCGGGCGGGTCCACGCATGCCGCCTGACCCATGGTGTCCAGCGTGGCAGTACAGGGGAGCTCCCCGACGTGTAGCTCCGCTGTGCCAGTATGTCCTTTGGGACGTTGGGAGGCCTTCTGGAAACACCAGCGAACGGAGCAGGCCAGTCAACACGGGTGTGCTCTTGAGTGTGCTGGTGTTGTACATACGGTAGCGGTACGGAGCCAATGAGTTCTGTTAGGCGGTCTATGGTTGCGATAGTAGTGCACATTGCAACGCCCTGCATTGTCACTAGCTGCGCAGGTGACAGATGACAGATGGAGCGCACATGACAGATGAGATTCAATTTGTTGGCAGTTACTGAGCACTTCCAGGCAACCGGCAGCGTATTTTAGTCAGGTACATACCGAATTGCTTTGCACTACTTACGGGTTGCAAACCTTAACGGATCGGGCCCACCGACGCCCACCGACGATTGTTGACTGTCCCCTTGCGACCAGGGCAAGCATGCCCCCTCGACGTGGTCAAGAACCTGACCTCCAGAAAGCTACCTCAGAACTGACGCAGCTGGTAGTTAAGCATGGGTACATGGCGGTTCGCGATAAGGCAAACCGGCTGTTAGCGGTGCTGGCCCAGAGCACAAAAGGAGAGTCAGGCGTCCGCAACGATGAGATATATGACGTTATGATGAACCCTAGCGTGCGGATGGTCATGTTGGAAATATAATCTACAAACCTGCGGGTGCTCGCGGGGAACAACGTCCATGCCGTTACAGCATCTGGCAGCCACACTGGCGCGAGCCCAAGCCGCGACAACGCTGTTCCACCAAATGGGTCACCGGCGGACGCCAGTTTCATGGCTTGCAGCGGCAGCGGCGGCTCTCGGGGCAGCAGCGGCACGAGCGGTTACAGCAACCGCACCCACGGATGCATGCCTCACGCAGCGCGACCAGCACCCGCCGCTGCATCGGTGCCCCTGACTTCTTCCGAGCTGCGCGTGTACGTCAAGCCCCTGCAGCTCAGCGGCTTCATGCTGGGCTCGTTCCTCCGGACCGGCTGCTCGCAGCTGGGCACGCAGGACCCCGCTGCTGCCCCCGGCCCCGCGCTGATCGCCCTGCTCGATACGGTTGCCGCGCTGCTAGCGTCCGATGCGCTCGCTGCAACCAGCCGCCTCCTTGCCGCGGAGGAGCAGCGCGGTAAAGGGGCACTGGTGGAGCCCCTTAACCTGCAGGGCGCGCTCATGCCCACCACTCAGCTGTGCTGCATCGTGGCCGTCGCCCCCAGACACCTCACTCTGCCGCCAACCTACCAGCACCAACACCAGCAGCGGCACCACCACCAGGAGCAGGAAATGAAGGAGGGCAGGCAAGAGGCGGGTGCTGAGGAGGCCCCTCCAAGGGAGCAGCCCTTGGTCTGTGCGGTGCTACAGGCGCTGGCCCGCAGCTCCTACCTCGACCGCGTGTGCCGGCTTGCACTGCGGTACCGCATGACGCCTGCGGCGCACAGGGGCGACATGTTTGTGATGCGCTACTGCTACGACGTCACGTGTGCGGCGCAGGACGTGATGCGGACGGCCACGTATGCAGAGGTGGTTGCGCGGGAGACGCGTGACGCCGTGTGGGCGGCGGCTGCGGGCGACGCGCTTGCAGCCTGCCTGGCGCCAGGAGTGCAGGTGGGCGGGCTGGACGTGGTCCTGGAGTCACTGGTACTGTCATGGTGCGCGGGGGCGTACAGGGGAGCCCAGATGCCGTTCGTTCAGCTGGTGAATGACACATTGGCACGCTGCAAGTGCGGGTAGCGGTCTGTTTGTAGCATCGCAGTGGTTGGGCATCGAGGGGCAGGGTGCTGTTCACGAATTTCGCGTTATGGAGCGTACCGGCCCCGTCCGGTCCCTCGTTCATTTTGCTGCCGTGCACCTTTCCCCGTGGCCCCAGCACTTTGAGGCCTCGCACGTGGTCTCGGAGCTGCATGCCATGGACGGCGGTACGCTGTACGGCATGCCTCACGGACCGCTGGCGCCGACGCAGCAGCTGGTGCCAGGCATCGTGAACACCGACCGGGTCAACGGCGTCTTGAATGCGTTCAAAATCTGGGCGCAGGCGGCAGAGCTTCGCCCCCCCACCGCCCAACTGCCGCTGCCGCCGCTGGGGCCCCGGTCCCAAGTGGCCCTGTGCATGCGGATGGCACGTGTGTTTGTGGACATGCTGGAGACCCGTGGGTCGGCGGCGGGAGGCTCCGGAGCGGCGGCGGCTGCGACGACAGCGGTGGCGGCAGCGAGTGGAAGGCGGCAGGTCCGCAGCGGGCAGGCTGGCAGGGGTGCGAGCGTGGATGGCGGCGGAGGCTCGGGTGCGGCAGCGGCTGTGGTACTGCTGGTGCCTCCGGCTGAGTGCTTGAGCGCGTGCCTGACGGCCCTGAACTCCGCGGTCATCATCATGGCATGCCACACGTGGCAGGGCGGCGGCAAGGGCGGCGGCGGCGCTGTGGGCGATGCAGGGGAGTCCCCGGGCCAAGGCGCCATGGCGGGGAGCCTGGAGTGGATCTGCGGCAAGCCCACGGCTGGCGAAGTGGACTGGCTGTTCCATCGGCTGGCCATCCGGGCGACGTGGCTGCGGCGCGGGGCGTTTGCGCGCGAGTGGTGGCCGCTGGTGGTCCCGGCCGTGCACGCGCAGCTGGACAGTGTGCCTGCGGGCGGGCTGGGGGCGGACCGCGACCCGACAACGAGCAGGGTGCTTGCTCTGCTCATGCTCCCGTCGATGGGTGGTAAGTGGGCCTCGTGTATGCCCAGGGATATGCAATGCTCGCCTGAGGAGGGCGTCAGGCAGCTGTGGGGGCACAAATCCGTGTGCTGGGGCGTGCGGTTGCCGCTTCCCCGCCGTCGCTTCTTTTGGTTGTGCCACCGGTATTGAGTGATGAGTGTGGGTGACCGGAGTCCGGAGCACCACCTTTCATTCGCCCCTGCCGACCCTGAAGATTACCCCAAAACCGCTCACCATCAGCACCATGCCGTATGCACCTACGCAACCACCGTGCTTCACCCCATGCGTGTGCCCCAACAGAGCCGCCCGCCATCCTGCCACCTCGCCCGCCACCCCGGCTGGCCGCCGCCCTGTCCGCGGGGTACATCCCCTGCATTGAGCACCTGCTGCGGTCCTGCCTGGCGGGCGGGGGCACGTGCACCAGGTTCGAGCGGGTCGCGGAGCTACAGCACATCAAGATCGCCTTGCCGTGGAAGTCGCTGCCTGAGCTGCTGGCGTACGGGGAGGAGCGGCAGGCGGCGGCGCTGCTGATCACGCTGGTCAAGGCGGCAGCGGAGGAGCTGGCGGTGCACGTGGCCGATAACGCCCAGCAGAACGGTGCGACGGAGAGATTGGCACTGTCGCTCCTGCACGCCGTGCTTGCCGTTGTGATGCAGGCGGGGAGGGGGGCGCGGGCAGCGGCTGATGGCGCAACTGGCGGTGGCGGTGGCCGCAGCAGCAGTGACAGCGGCGGCGGCGGCAGCGGCGGCGGCGGCGGCGACGGCAGTGCGAGCCCACAAGACGCCAACCGCCAGCTGGCCCGGCTTTTGTCCTTCGTCATGCTGCCCGTGCTGAGCCTGTGCACGCTCGTCTGCAACACGGTCGGAGACGTGCCGCTGGTGCAGCAGCTGCAGCCGCCACGCGTGCAGCAGGAACACGTGCCGGACGCGGACGCGTCACTAACCGATGGCAGCACCATCCCAGGGGTGAAGGTGCTGACAGGCAAGCTGCTGAAGCTGGCGCTGCTGGCGTGGGGCAAGGCAGCTGCGCGGGATGACTTGCGCGCAGCGAACAGCTGGCAGCTGCTGGTAGAGAACCCAATTAACGCACACACGACAAGTGTGGGCGTCGGTTCGCCTTCGGAGGAAGACGTCGCGCTCTCCGCGCTGCTGCTGCCGCCCTGTGACGTGGGCGAGGTGCTGCCGGTGTGCAGCAACCCGCGGTGCATGGCGTTCGAAGGCGCAAGCGAGGCGGGACGGGGGTTGAAGAGGTGCGGGGGGCGGTGCGGCGGCGGGATGGCGTACTGCTGCGCGGCGTGCCAGGAGGCGCACTGGGGTGCGGGGCACAGGGAGGAGTGCGAGGGGCAGCGGTAGCACCATGGGGCGTGAGGGTCTCAGGGGCTTGTGCAGAGGGTTCGCTTTCTTGTTGTGTCAGCGACACTTCTGAGGCAGCAGAGGGAGAGGCGCAGCGCTCATGGGGGCTTGGCTGGCGGCGGGAGTTCGGTGCGCACCGTTCAACGACGCGGTTTCGCAATTTGAGGTTCCACGTGGGCGAGTATGGTCTTAAGAGTGTGTGATCCGTGCTGTGCGGAGCAGCAGGGTGCCCTGCTTCCTCGCCCAGGGCTAACCGGCGCTACCTGCGTAGAAAGGAGTCTGTTAGGTGCTGTGCATTGGGTGGGTGGGCAGGATGGGTACGTGCTGGTATTGGCGCAAAGGAGGGAGTCTGGAGGATTGCGCGTGTTCGGTTGCGGTTCGGGGCCTTGACTTGCAGCACTACAGGTGTGGTTGCAGCCACACGAACGGGTTTTTTACGGGTGGCATACAATAAGGCGTTCTGCTGCAGTATTGCTGGTTTGTTGTGTCCGTAGTTGGGCAAATGAATGGGACGGGTTCAGCCCGCAGGACAGGGTAAAGAAACTTTGCGCGAGCTAGGGCCGGGCGGCGAAATTTGGCGTGGGCTGGGCGTAGGCGGTGCCGCTATCCCGCTAAAGCTACGGTATGTGTACTGCATTCCGGGGTAGGCAGGTAGGCTGTCAGGGAGGAGACGCGCCTGTCAGTTGCGCAGGGATGCGAACAACAGGAACACGGGGCCACAGCGCGGCAAACTGGCGCGTATGAGTTGAACACCACCTTGTTTGCTGTAGTGGCTAAGCGTCTGGCTGCTTTGCCAGCTGCGGGCTCAGCTTTTGCCGACGAGCGGGGTCGTGAAATGGTCGTCGGTGCAGCGACATCCGGCTGCAGTTTACGGTGGGATGGAAGTTAGAGGACTACGGAAGGGCGTGCTGTTGCGTGGTAGCCGTGGTCGTGGTGAAGGTCCATGGAAGCATGAACTGGTGCCCTTGTGCGGCACGTGAAGAGGTGGCGGGACCAGAGGACACTATCATCCGAGCAGAGCCGAAGGGGCTGACAGAGTAGTGTTTGTAAGGCATTGAGATCCCCTTCACATAAAAGGGCTTGGTTGGGAAGTTGCGGTACTTCACAAGAGCATGCTCTGTAGCCACACGGACCCTGCGGGCTCCGTTGGGGATTTTGCCCTCAGGCAGTTCAGGTGATGGCCGTACACGCTTACAGTTGGGATTGTCACAGCCGCCCCTGTCGCAGCCGTTACCTTTCATGGCACCAAGGGAGCAAGGGAGGCTGAACCAATGGACCGTTGGACCCTGCTACCTCATGGAACCCCGCACCAGAGCACACGCCCCGGCCCATACGGCAGCCCGGACTGACAGACCTGTTGTCCAGGCCATCCTCTCCTGGCAATGCAACAACATGTACAAGTAATTTTTCCTTGCATGAGAATGTTGCTGCGTATTGGTGTGTCCACAAGGTCCGGCGTAAACTACAGCGCTCTAGAGGCGAGCACTTCCTCCACGACACTGCAGTGTGCGCCTCAACGGACATAATAAGCAATAGATTTTTGTACTCTTTAGTACTCAGGAGCAAACACATAGGCTGTGGTTGGATTGCCCGCCCTTACCTGCAACCGCCCTTCGTCAGCTCGTCGGAAGTCTCAAAGGACCGCAGCAGTCAGACTCCCTCAGTATACCTGACCCGAGATGGCGCTCCCCCCTTTTGCCTTATTGTCACGATGGCTGCGCGGTTGGGGTTTCTCACGCTTATCCTGTATGTCTGCTCATGTGCCGCCCATGCTTCTCCTGCGAAGACCCTTGGGGCTGGCCGCGAGGGAGGCGGCCAAGCGACTATACTTGATCTACATGAGATTATATCAAAGCGACTGGGACAACACGTTTGGGATCCCGGTGCTGCCGCCCAAGAGGCCCTTCGTGCAGTGCTAGATGCAGCCAGCACGCCCTTAACCGGAGACGGCCACGGCGCCAGTGACATCATAACAGCTCTAGAGCTTCAGATAGTTTCACACATTAAGTCTTTGGCGGACGCACACACACCCTCCGATGCTTTCATAGTGCTCACCGAGCTCTTAGCACTGGTTGCCCAGCTGCCACGCCACCAGCCGGTGCTAGTGCTACGGAGAGCAATAAGTGCAGCGCTTATATTACACATGTCCATGAGCCCGCTTGCTGAGCGCGCGCATTTGATGGCCCTTCACCTTCTCCGGCACCTTTACCTACGGCACCGAATAACAGCTTCCTCCAAGCTGGCGGTCGAGTTTGCGCACGTCTCGAAATCCGGCGGCACTACCCTATGCCGCCTCGCGCAGCACAACGGAAGCCGAACGCAAGGATTCGCCCTTGACACCAACTGCCTTATCACCGACTTCGAGGACCAGGTAAGGCACGCTGCAGGCTGTGGCCTCCGGTGTGTGCTGTAGCAGGGAACAGAGATGGCTGCACAGATGCGACTGGTGCAGGAGCACCCAAGCATGGCATTCAGGAACCGACAGTGGGAGCTTTGTAGATGTGGTGGCCATGCATTGGCCCGTCAGGCCGTCCGTACAGGCCGCCAGGCACCAGCGCTCAGGCCAGGGGAGGCTCCCCTGACGCAGGCCGCCAGGCCACACGCCACTCACCCTGCCGGGTCTCCCCCGCCTGCCCCTGTGCCAGCATATGCGCCGTTCCGCTGTATGACCCATAACACCCTTAACCGCTCACGGCATGCACCCCTGGTGCCAGTAGTATACCTGCTTTATCGCTGCCTCTCTCAATGCGCACCGGTATCCCTGCATGCCAACCTCCTTGGGCTCCACACACCGCCGCCGCCCACTGCCCCCCGCAGCCACGCTACATCTCTGGCACCCGACATGCCGCCCTGAAGCCGGCCAACACCACCACCAAGTGCGATGCGCCCTTCAAGGCCATGGCACCCCGGTCCAGGCCCCTCACCTGCGAGCAGCGCCTGTCGCTGCTCCAGGCGCGCGGCTACACCATGTATGCGAACGAGTACACCTCCCTGGGAGGAGAGGACTCCCCTGAGCACGCCCACGCCTGCAGCAGCAACGACAGTATGCTCACGGTGCTGCAGCTGCGCCACCCCGTCAACCGCACCCTCTCGCACATCAAGCACGTGTGGCACGGCTATCAGGTGCGGTGTGAGGAGGACCGCGAGCGCGTGTACTTCAGGGAGGGGCACAACCTGGAGGCGTGGACTGCGCTGATGCCTGCTCCGCTCAACAACTACCTGATCCGGTCGCTGCTTGGCGAAGCCGTGTTCAACCTACCGTTGGGGGCTATCACCCAAGAGCACCTGGAGCTGGCAAAGGTCAAGCTGTTGCAGCAGTACGACGTACTGCTCGTACTCGAGGACGCGGAGCTGTCTACGCGTGCCGTACCGTACGGCATGGGCTGGCACGAGTACGACCTGCATGCGAACCCCGAGAATGCGGATGCCGCGGATGGCTTGCCGGAGCAGGACGAGCTGGAGGCCCTGAGGGAGCTCAACACGTTGGACGAGCAGCTGTACGAGTACGGTGTCGTACTTGCACGGTTGGATGGGGTCATGTACGACGTTGCGGCGGCGGCAGGGGTTGACTTGCGGCCGTCTGGGTGGCTGGGCGCTGTGCAGGAGCTTGGTGATGCATACATGCCACGTGTGCTGGATCTGGGCGGGCGCAGCCCCTCTGGCAGCGCTGCGCACAAGCACAGGAGCAGGAGCAGTTACCGGAGCTACAAGAGCAGCAGAAGCCATGCGCGTAGGGCATTGCTCCATGAGCGGTTGGGGACAGTGGGGCGTGCGGTTGCCAGGGTTCTGCGGAGTCTCGCGGTAGGGGCGGCGGCTGGGGGCTACGAGGGTTCCCATGCTGCTGCAAGTAGAGGTGTCGGTGCACAGTGTGGCTTCGTGAGCCATGGCGAGAAGAACTGAGAAGCGAAGTGCGCAAGGCTGCTAGCGCGCGTTGACGCCGTGAAGGCAAAGAGGGGCTGTCGTGGTCGGCGGCGCTGCGCTGCACACGGCGCGGGCTGCGGGCTGGAGCGACGCAGGACGTGGCGAGCAGATGTACAGTTGCATACCCAAGCCCTTGCAGGATGCTTATAGATTTAGGGGTCATATGCGCAGGGGTAAAGAGCATGTGCCAATGTGTTTTGCACACCCAAGGAACGAACAAGCAAGGATGCGGGACATACATGGAACTACTGTACTGCTGCACCTTTGCCCCGTGCCATGCAAAGTTCAATTTGCATGTGGGGTATGGTGTGATGCGTCGTGTTGCCTTAACGTTACTGTACTGGTTGTCCTTGACAAATGAACGGGTGTGTGAGTCTGGTGCTGCATCATAATGCTGTCGAGCTTGCCTGATATATGCTTGGCACTTCAGGGAGCACGGATGCATCCTTGCAAAATGCTGCAAACTTGCGGGCTGTCCTATAAATGACATATGGGTACGGTACCTAGGGGCTTGGTTTGGATGTGATGCACGGGTGCCGTGCCCCTTTTGATGCACGTCCATAGCGCCCACCACGCCCTACGGCCTGTCCCTTCCCGTCTCCTTACCTGTAAACCTTTCCACAGGAAAAAAGCCCTTGTCGCGGCTGTCCGTTCCGGAATGGAATTCCCGTGTACGCACTGTCCTGTTTTTTTATTTTTTCTGTGGAAAGGTTTACAGGTAAGGAGACGGGAAGGGACAGGTGCACTCCAGTCCACCGCACACCTAGACGGGTTGCCGTACTGAACGAAGCGGTTTGGTAAGTACTTTGCTTGAAGCACCATAAGCCTGTTGCGGACGTCCTTACACCGTTAGTCCGTTACCTATCACAGGTGTAGCAGGATGCGGTGAGCAGCACCCGCCTTCCTTGGCACCAATCTTGGCACCAACCCCATGGCAGGTGCTTTCCGTTGCGAGTGGGCGGGTATTGCGCAGCAAGCACTCCACAGGCTTACTTACTAAGCTTCTGACACTCAGTGAAGTTCCAATGTGGGGCCTGGTCTCATGGTGCTTGGCCATGGCGCTCTATGCCTGCTGGAGTCAAAACAGGCGAGCAGCTGAAAAGCAGGACCAGAACCGCTGAACAGCCCTGAAGCCAAAGCCAAAGCCAAAGGGTAACAGAGTCCCAGAGCTTAAATTATATCAACCTGCTGCGGGCGAGGGGGTATTGCAAGAATGACTTGCTCTTGAGGCCATTGCCATCATGTGAAAAGCAGGTGAAAAGCTGATGTGACGGGTCTGGTCAAGCCGGGTCAAGCAGGGTCAAGCGATACGGTACCCGGCGCTCTGAACAGCAGTGCAGCGCAAGATACCACACTGGTGGACGCATGCCCCGAGTGCACGCGGGAAGATGATGAAGCAGCTCCGCGCAGCAGGTCGGTGCTTATGCCTCGGAGCAAACGGGGCACTGGGGGCACGTGCCGACAGCTGCCGGTCGGCTCAACCGAACTGCATGCCGACTTGCTCTCCTATGCCTTTTCCTATATCATGAGCAGTGATCCTTGTAACATGCGCAGAAATGTATAACAATATACCTGTCACAGTTGCCGCTTGAACTCCGACTGCCAAAACACGCAAGATAAACACCGTAACTTGTTCACCCTCGCTTGAAAGAACTGCATGTAATGCAAAGCAGCTACGCCTAAGCCATGACTGTCTCGGTTGCCAGCCTTTGTGCTGGCTGGGCAGAGGCACTTTCAGCGACAGGCGAAGTCGAACTACTCCTGCAGTTATGCACAAGGAGTCCTACTGATGCAGATGGAGGGTCTGCATCGCCTAATTATACCGTTCGTGAGTCGAGACCAGTCGCATGGTCAATCGTCGTTGGCACGAGGGCTATGCTCGCCGTAACAGGTGCCATTGCGCCTGTGGAGCGCTTTGATGTCAGAAGAGTGAAAAGTGTGCGCCAACATGCTTCACAGGGGATGCGGTCAGCAACATCCTGCCGCTGATCAGGTTTTTAACAAAGGCTGGGGGGCAGGTAAGCTGCTTACCGTGTGCACAGGGTACTTCCTGGATGTCTCGTGCTGTCTGCCCTAACGGTCAGGACCAGCGGGTTGGTGTTAAAGGGCCTTGGGGTCCAGGCGCTGGGTCCGCGGGTCCTAGTACCCTGGCCGTTCACCTCCCTACGCCCGTGCTAGCACTCAGGATTGTCTGGGCCGCGTCACGTGCTACCCTGAACTCTGTACAGCATGTAGGCCCCTTGACCTGCCCTTTGCAATCCGAGCCCAACACCAGCACGATCACAACACAACAAGCACTACGTTGTTGTCAAACCACTTACTTACCCCAATGTTCACCGTTGCCTACCATTGTCGTAACATGCAGCGGGTGGACGTGGTGCTGCCTGTGGTGGCTAAGCAGCTGCCGCAGCTAACACACCGCTGGACGGAGCCGGTAGCGGACCCGGAGGGTCTGGAGCTGCAGCTGGCAGAGCTCTTCTCGGGCGTGCGACGGTGGGTTGCCGCTGCGCGAGGAGTTACCATGTGGCCTACTATGGGTACTCAGGGCACGGGTGTGAGGGATCCTGCGTGGGGGCTGGAATTTGCAGCTGGCAGAGGCCTTCCCTGGGGTGTTGCGGTGAGCACTGGTACCTGTAGCTGAGGCTGCACGGGGCACGGGGCGAGAATCCAACGCAGGCATCCCTTGGGTATGCGACGATGGGTTGCAAATGGGCCAGTGGTGCAGAAGGCGCGAGTGTTGACACACTGTGAGGAGGCGCTCCAGCGCTGCAGCTGGCAGAGCACTTCCCTGGGTTACGGCGGTAGGTACGGGCAACGTGAGCTTCTAGCCCCTGTTGTCACTGAACAAGGAAATACCCCAACTGGGAACGGCAGGGCCTGGGACTGCAAATGGCGGGTGGCCTCCTAAGCACCTGGAACCCGCCCGTCGCTCCAAGCAAGGACAGCACCCCTCGAGGATGGGGAACAAGCCAAGCGCACGCAAGCAATGTGTTTGGCGCATGCCGACTGCCTGCTGGCCCTCTGCCACCCCGCCTGCCCTCTCCTGACTCCCCCACACCCGCTGCCCCCCCCCCCCCCTCCTCCCCCACCCCCACCTCCAACCCCGCTGGCGGCACGACCCCTCCCCCCCCCTGGCCCCCCCCCCTCGCCCACGCGTC
>VFQN01001069.1_pt1 | contig 48052 bp, 77 predicted proteins | sample 3512371 | NCBI WGS metagenome assembly VFQN01 (sample SAMN10412370, study PRJNA504923) | tailings metagenome | isolation source: Replicate 2 from Balatoc abandoned mine | place: Philippines: Itogon, Benguet | collected 2017-08-28
GGGGGGGGGGGGGGGGGGGGGGGTGGGGGGGGGGGGGGGGGGGGGGGCGGGGGGGCCCGGGAGGCGGAGGGCGGGCAGGGGATGTGGACTCGGAGGGGCTGCCTTGGCTGGACCCGAATGAGGTGAGCGTTGGGGGTACGCGTAAAACGCTAGGAGACCGTGGCATGAAGGCACGAGGTGAGCGCTGGGAAGGGCTCTGTGCGTGAGAATGATGAGAGGCGGTACTAGGGAGGACCTTGGGGTTGTGGGGCTGGCGCTGAGTCGTCGAGCGCGGTCGCAGGCACCTGCGGTGGATGGAGTCGACCGCCATGGCAGCTGTAGCGAGCGCGGTAATGTAGATCGGGGATGCATTCAGACCCGCCGGTATCTGGCGTTCGTCCCAGCCACTCTTATGGCATCAAGGGTATCGCCTCAATGCAAAGTACCAAGCCATCGTCTGCGTAGTTCCTAACTCTGCACCGTTTTGCGCTTAGGCTACGCCGCGCGTTGCTTTGAACAGTACCAACTCTGCTCAGCCGGAATATTGCTCAGCTGAATTAATGCGAGAAAGCATGAAGGACATTCCAGGTACTGCAACAAGTGCAGGAACAAAGTCGCTGACTGGCTACCGCTGACCTCGTCTCGGCCCCCAACTGCCCCCAACAACTGCCAACCCCTTCCGGCTGCCCCGCTGCGTCCCTCCCCCTCGCTCCCCTGACCGCTACCGTGCAGGTTGTGCCCCTCGCGCCCGCCCTGCTGCGGGTGCTGTACGTCCCCTGCTCAGCGCTGGAGGGGCTACTGGATGCACAGGTGGGCAGGTGCTACCAGAAGGTACTCGCACGTGGGCAAGGAGCAACGGGACACCCGGTGCATGGCACCACGCACTCTGATGTGTATGGCTTCGCATGGGGCCATCACACCGTGCCTAGCTCAAATTCCACAAGCAACGCAAGCCCTTCGCAAATGTGATGCAGTAACGTTGCCATGGCCCCCTTGCACAAAAGCGACACCTCAACCCACAACACCTGCTGCTGCTGAGGCACCATGTAATGCAGCCATCTGCACCCGTCCTCCCTCCATGCAGCTCTTCTGGGCCGAGCACCACCTCCCCCTGGACCTGCTGCGGGGGCTGGTTGTGGTGCTGGAGGCGCCCGCACACGCCGCCACGCCCCTGCACCAACAGCAGCAACGGCAGCAAGGGCAGGGACCGGCGCAGGAGCAGGGGCACGAACAAGGCAGCAGCGCCTTGGGCGCGAGCGCACCGGATGCTTCGGCCCGGCAGCGCGGGGGGCATGACGCCTCAGGGGAGCAGGGAGGGGCGGAGGTTTTGCAGGGCCCGGCGGGCGGCGGTGCCGGCGGCGGCGCGGTAGAGGCCCCTTGTGGGGCGCTGGCGGTTGGGCCGTTGCTGGCCCTGCAGGCGCGCCGCATCCTGACCTGCGAGGACCCTGCCGGCTACGACACAGGTGCGTAATGGTGGTGCATTGGCCTGCGTGGTAGGAAACCGGCGTCTCAGGTGGGACTGCAAAATTGGTAATCGTCCACATCAGCCGTAATCCTGCTCGTTCCACCGAAAACACGTGGCCGTTGCTCTGCTGAACTTGCAGGTTTCCGTAGCTGGTACGGGACCCTCCCGTGTAACCTCACTTACCCACCCTACTCTGTGCCACCCGCAGGCTTCCCGCAGCTGGTGCTGGACCCCCTGCATCCCTGCCCCGCTCCCCCTCATGCACCGCCATTGCCACCGGCACCGGCAGCGGCCACCGAAGGCGGCGTCGCCAGACACAGCACACCAGGGCGCAACACTCCAGCCGGTCTGGGGGCAGAGCAGGGGGACGGTAGCATGGCCCCACCTGCGGGCGGGACAGAGGGAGCGGCGGTGGGTGGCAACGGCGGGGAGGAGCACGGCGGTGGCGGCGGCGGTGAGGGTGGCGGTGGCGGCAGCGGAAAGGGCGGCGATGGGGTTGGCGGCGGCGGCGGCGATGCTGGTGAGGGCGGCGGCGACGGTGGCGGCGGCGGTCTGTGCGACCTGCCTGCCGGGGAGGTACCGGACGCCGCCTTCCGCCCCCTGGCGGAGCACCTGGGGTCCCTGCCCGCGCGCGAGGTGGGTCAGGGCGTTTGTGCGCACAATGCAGTACCGGTATCGTAGAGCTGACACGGGGCTTCCCTAACGTACGGCAATCATCCTTGGCTATGGGCTGCTGGGCATGGTAACTACACGCTTCAGTTCAATTTATACGAATAAAAGCACACGATTCTTTGGGAGGGGCCGAAAGGCCACACTTGCTGTTTAGCCATCACACGGGCCCCACGTGGGCGGAGTTGCACACCCTCTGCCCTGTTGCATATCTATTTGGCACTTTTCTTGCACGTGGCTGTCATTGCCGTACGTACCGTATCGTACACATTCCTAGGCCTGCCAATCCCGGTCGTTACGTTTGTCCATTCTAACTGCTGGCAGAGATGTGTAGAAAAGGAGTATTGCAAAGGTCAATCACACGTACTCTACTTTCCTGGAGGACCAGCGCCTATCCAATCTGCTTCCCAGTCTCTCCCAATGATGCCGCTACCAGGTTCCCCTCTCCAATGCCCTCCCTCCCACGCAGCCTCTAGCGTCGGATCCCCCACCCTCATCATCCACGCTTATCGCCCAACCCCGCAGTTACTCGACGCCGCCGCCCGCCTGGTCCGCCATACGGCGTGCCTGCCGTACATGCGGGAGATCGCCCGCCTCAAGGACGACGTGTACGAACCGACCGACCCTGGGTCGCTGTCGGCCTGGCAGCACGCCTCCCGGCCCCACTACCACGCCATCGCGTGTGCCTTCAACCGGCCCATGGGTCATTGGGAGCAGCTGGGCCCGCTGCTGGGTGTGTTAAGGCAGCTGTTGGAGGACAGGAGGAGGCAGCGGATGCGGAGTGCAGAGAAAGACGCGGGAGGGAGGGCCCGGGAGGAGGAGGGGCTGGCAGGAGCACCCAAGGACCTGCCGATGACCCATGGGTCGGCGGAGGGCGCCACGTGCCAAGTGGTGGGCATCAGGGCCGAGGCCACAGCGGACAGAGTGGCCGGCGGCTTGCCCGCTATGGCTAGCCCCGCGCCCCGAGGGACGGTGCCTTCGGCCGACAGCCCCGCGTCTGGACCTGCCTCGAGCACGCCTGGAAGCGGAGGGGAAGGGCGGGATGTGTTGGGGAGCGGCGGGGAGACGCCGGAGGGCAAGGCGGCCAGTAGGGCGCTGCGGCGGCTACAGTGGAGCCCTGGCGGGGGGAAGAAGCTGGCGGCAGCTGGGGTGGGGGGAGGGGTAAGGGAGGGGCCGGGTCCGGTGCCGGGAACGGACCTCGAAGGAAGGCAGGGGCTTGTCAAGGAGGGCGGCGGACGCGGTGGGAGGGGGTTGGGCGCAGGCCGGTTGGCTTTGCCGCTGGGGACAAGCCAGATGGCAAGCGAAAGGGGGATGGAGGCGGGAGGGGCGGCGCCGTGTCGTGGCGGGGGATGGGGAGGGGAGGGCAACGGGGAAGACCCGTCGGCGTCCCTGCCGCCGCAAACGGCGGCGGAAGCAGGCGGGGCGCCCACGGCAGCCAAGCCAGGTGCGCGGCACATGCCACTGGAAGCCGCGAAGGTTGGAGGTGGAGGGGCTGCGATGGACGCTGGCAGCTCCAGCAGCGGCAGTAGCGGCAGCAGCAGCAGTAGTGGCACCAGCAGTAGCAGTAGCAGCGGCGAGTCCGGTGAGGCGGGTGGCACCGAGCGCGGGGAGATGGAGGTAGCCAAGCGCGGAGGCCCCTTACGGCACCTGGGGACCTTGGTGCCGGACGAGCACCGCAGTCGCAGCAGGAGCAGGGGGAGGAGCAGGAGCAGGGAAAGGCCCGCGGGCAGCGGCAGAAACCGCTCTGGTGACCGAACCCGCGGCCGGCGCGCCAGCCCGGCCAGCGCACGGACACCGCCCCCTCCTCCTGCACAGCCCTGCGGCCACCACTACCGCACCCCCGCGAGCAAGAGCATCCCCCAGGACACCACCACTCCCTCCAGCCGCAAGATCCCTCCGGTCTCCAGCAGGAGCCCCTACAGCACCCCGCGAGACGTGTACGGCATCGACTCGGACTTGTACGGCAGGGACCTGAAGCGGTACGAGCGGCAGCTGTACCGGCTGCTGTACCGCCACCCGGGAGGGCTGACGCTGTTCCAGATACGGCAACAGTTGCCCATTCCGAGGGCGATCCTGGTGTGGTCCAGGCCGTCGACCTTCCTGCTGCAGCGGCCGCAGCTCTTCACACAGACGGTGGGTGGTAGAGCGCTAACATGGGGTGGAAGTGCCGTGCAATGCAGGCAGAGCCTTGATGCATGATGTATGTGTCAGGCCAGGTCAGGCAGGTTGATGGCCACTAAACTAGACGATGACGGCTGACTGCGTTGCGTTTGGTCAGTGAACGGGCTTGGCTGTTCCAGGCTGTTCGCAGCATTGCCGAAGGTGTGGTGATGGTACCTGGCCTACAATGCCCGATGCAGGGATACAATCAAAAGAAGATCCACGAGACTCGCTTTGTGGCCAACCCTGAAGCGCAGCACCTGCTGGATGTCGTGAGCAGCAGCAGCGGCAGCAGCAGGAGCAGGAGCAGAAGCAGGGGCAGGATCAGGAGCAGGGGAAGGAGCAGGAGCTGGGGGAGGAGCAAAAGCAGGGCAAGGCGCGGGGCAGGAGGCAGCGACAGGGGCAGGAGCAGGAGCAAGGGTAGGCGCGACACAAGCGGCGAGAGCGGAGAGGTCCGGGACGGCATCGTGTTGGGCCGTGGGCCTGGGGAGGGGAAGGGGGAGGCGCAGGAGGCGGCCGGAGCCGAGGCCCACAGTCAGGGGCAGAGGGCTGGGCCTGGTGTCAATCAGGAGCAGGGCGCTGGGCAGCAGGTGGCGATGAAAGAGGGTGTGATGGAGGAGCAACGGAGGGTCCCGCAGGCCCCGGACGCTGGGGCTCTGGAGCACGTGGACCGTGGGAGGCAGGGCGGCCAGGTGCAGCCGACCAACCCGGGCACACAAGAGCCCCACGGGTTCGAGGCGGGTGCTGGAAAGCGCACAAGGGGTGAGAAAGGGACAGCGGGGGCGGGCACTGCAGCACCAGCTCCTGCAGCCCGAGAGCATGCAGCAACTCCGCAGCTCTCGCGCAGGGGCAAGGAAGAGGCGGCCGGCGCTGGCGACGGGGGCAAAAGACGAGGGAGGTCACCGCCCGCTGGCGGCCGTCGCCACCGGTCGCGCTCTCCTACGACTACCACCTCCCACCGCGCCGCCTCACCTGCCCGCACGGTTTCCCCCTCCACTCAACACCTCGACCACCATACCCATCGGCACCGCCGTTCCCGCTCTCGCTCTCGCACCCGCTCTCGCTCCCGGCCAAGGTCTGCCCGCCGCAGCCGGAGCAACTCCCCTGCCATGCGCGCGACCCGCCACCGCACTAGCCGGCGGTCCCGATTCCGCTCGCCCGCTCGCTCTCGCTCCCCATCTCCCACCCCGTCCTTCTCCCCCTCCCGGCAAGCCCGTCGCCGCCGAAACCTGGGCCGCAGGTGGTCCCCTGGTCGGGGCCGCAGCGTCAGCGTGCCCGGGTACGACACCAGCCCCGCACGACAGCGCGAACGAGGCGACGCCGGAGGTGACAGGGGCCCCCGCGGCCGGAGCAGGAGCAGGGGCCGGCTGGCAGGGGGCAGCAGGCGCAGCCCGAGACGCGGTGGCCACAGCGGCAGTGAGTCCGACAGCCACGGGTACGGACCGGGGCTCAGGGACCGGCGCCGGGGCAGGAGCCCTCCGCCCCCCTGCCACCCCCCTCCTGGGCAACCGCTGCCCCCGTTTCCCGAGCCCTCGGGACCTGTGCTGCCCCGCCCGCCACCCGGCCTGCTACCACACCGCGAGGGGCGGCGGCGCAGCCCCAGCTCTCCGCCTGGCCGAGGACCGGGCTGGCGTCCTGGACCGGGCCCTGATTCCGGCGCCTCGCCACCCCGCGTTTCCACGGGTGGCAGGGTGGAGGAGCGGAGGAGGAGCAGCAGGGGCAGGAGCGGGAGCCGCCGACGGGGGCACAGCGCCGACGCAGGCAGCAGCAGCGACAGCAGCAGGAGTAAGAGCAGGGACAGGAGGAAGAAGAAGAAGAAGGGCCGGAAGAGGGGCCGGAGCAAACGCCGGAACAGGGGCGGCAGCAGCGACAGCAGCCGGAGCAGGAGCAGGAACAGGAGTAAAAAGAAGAGTAAGGGGCGGAAGAAAGGCAGGAGCAAGGGCAAGCGGTTAAAGCGGCGCAGCCCAAGCAGCAGCACGAGCCGCAGCCGCAGCATGGGCCGGGCACGCAGCCATTCGCACAGCGGGCACAAGAAGCGGCGGAAGGGCGGGAAGCAGGAGGAGGAGGAGCGCGACGGCCACAAGCAGCCGCCGCCGCAGCCGCCGCCGCCGCCGCCGCGGCAGCATCATTACCAGCAACAGCAGCAGCAGCAGCAGCAGCCGGCCTCACAGCCAGCGTACCCACCTCGGTCAGCAGCGGCAGTGCTGGCGGATGAGGCCATGGCGGTGGCGGTTGGTGGGTTGCATCCCGCCACGGTGGCGGTGCTGCGGGAGGCGGTGCTGCGGGGGTGGGCGGAGGCGGCGGGGCGGTCGGGGGCCGGCGGCGGCGGCGGCGGCGTGCTGCTTTCCCACATTGAGCTGCCCGCAGAACTGCGCGGAGTGTTGAAGGTGCGTGCCCGGCGGTGGCGCTTTATGCAATAGAGATATTCATTATGATACATACGTTGTGGTATCTACATTGTAACAACATTGTCGACCATTGGGCTGCGCGGGAGCTGCGGGGAGTGCTTAGGGCGCGGGTGGGGTGTTGTAGGTCGGGTGCAGCCATGGTGCGTGCAGTAACACGGCGGGACACGAAGCGCTTGTGTTAGGAGACCATCTGCAGGTGCCACATTGCGGTAAATGCTGCGCCTAGTGGAGCAGCAGAGCACCAGCGTTGCATGGCCTGGCGCAAGCTCTGAGCACACTTACCCTCACCTGCATGCTGCTACACACTTACCCTCACCTTTCAGTATAGCATGCATTTCCCAAGAGAATAAGACACACTCCTTGTGCACAGTGTTCGCCCGGCTTGCCGCCCTAACCACGCCCCTGACTTGCCCCCCCCCCTTCCCCCGCATGTACTCCCTCTGTTCTGCAGCGTGTTGGCGTCAAGCTGTCTTTCTTCATCCGCTACGCCATGGCTAGGGAGCTGAGGGTGGAGACGGGGAACGACTACGCGCTGGTGCACCGGGCAGGGGCAGGGGCAGCAGGCCAGTGAACAGGGGGCGTGAGTGTGGTGTGGTGGCTGGGGGTGGATTGGATAGGGGCCTACTTCGCGCGCGGGCAGGGGGGTACCGGCGGGGGCAGGACGAGGGGCAGCAGGCAGATGAGCGGGGCACGTGCATGATGGCTGGGAGCGGGCGTGTAATGGGGCGCGTCGTGCAAGCAGAGGTGTACCGGGAGAGCGCAGCGGGCGGGCGGACAGGTTCGATCGGCGGAGGTGTCGGGGACAGGGATGAGGACTAGCGACCAGGGGAGGTGTTTCCTGACGAAGGGCACTCTAGACAGGCCAATGTGCCCTTCCTGTTGCGGGCAACGAGCGTGTGGGGATTGGCAGGAGAAGGGCATGAGACAACAGCTGGAGGGAGGTGACGGCATTGTGCGTGGCAGGGGCGCCACGCACCACAGGCAGCAGGGGTGGCGCAGTCAATGGAGGTTGACGAAAGGGTAGTGACAACGTCAGGGCAGGTCAAAGGCAAGGGTCGCATAACGATACATACCAATGTGCATGTGCGTCTGTACTCTACGCATTTGTTGAGGAGTGCCAATTGTATTGGTTGGGCAGGGGGCCTGGATTGTACGTGCCAGGATGCCAGACTGCGAATGTTAGGGCATGCAGCCAAGGCGGGGCCCACGCATGTGCCACCTTGCGGAAGCATTGAGTGTCCACTGCTGTCAGGTGCAGGGTGGTGTAAGGACTGATGCGCTTTGGTGCTCTCGGAGTTACCGGTGTGGTGAGAAGTGTCGGACAATGGGCAGGCAGCTGTGTGGTTGTGTGCAGTGCCGGTACCAGCACAGGCATCGCGCGCGTGGCGCGTCCACCTGCCTCAGCCCCGGAACCGTTGAAGGCTGGCCGCGGAATTGTTCCTTGGATGGAAAAGTATAACGGCCTAAAATTATGTCCCAGGCCCATGGGCAAGCCCTGAACTTGCGTGCTGGGACCGTGGGCCGTACGGCACCTGGACCGTACAGCTGCCATAAGGCCGAAATATCGAGCAGTCCGTCGAGAATTGTACCCTTACCCGCGACAGCCATTTCCTTGCAGACGTCACACCAAGCTTCCAAGTGCGTTTCACGGTTGCTGAGGCCTGCAATTTCTTCGGCATTTTACATGGCATAACCGAGAGCGCGCACGCCAAGCACATAGCGTATTGTACCAATCACGATCTCATCCAAATGCAGGCCGATACGCATCTTGTGCGCCCTTGCATGGCAACGCACCGCTTTTTCCAGGCGCCTGCGGAGGGTCGGAATTGCAAACCCTGACTTCAGGAGGCACGTGGCGCTCGTTCTGCTATCCGGCCCTCGCTGTCGCCGTCTATTGGCGGCTCTGCACGCAAGGGAAAGGCGCAAACGCAAAGACTTTTCCCAGGCGCTTGTTATTATCCTTCTTCTATTGCTGGCTGTGCCATTCGGTGGAAGTCTGGAAGACCATTCAGGCAAGCCTGGGACAGGGCAGGGTTTGCCGACAAGCAACGGAACCTCACCGCACCTTGTTCGCGCGCTATCGCGCCAGCGTGCAACCGTAAGAACCGCAAACTACTGTTGCGCGAATAAAGGATAAGACTTGCCTCATACCTAATGGGTTGCACGCTTGCACCTACCGCGCCCCGCGGCACAGAGCGCCCAGGGTTCCCTGCAGTTCACCGCCATGCGGTAGCTTACAGGCACATGGCACGAACGCACGACACTCCTAACCCCTCGGCCCCTCCCCACCTCCCCTGCACCCCGCTTACTCCTTACCCACAGTGCCGCAAAAGTCCGGGACCATGAGCGACGGGCCCGCCAAAGAGGCCCCCGGCCCGGCCCCATGCATGTCGCTCCCCACCGAGCTGTGGGAACGGATCAATGCACTCTTCGCACTACCCGGTGACGTAGCCCAGGGCGTGAGGCCCTCCTGCAAGCTCTTCCAGCAGGCCCTCTCCAAGGAGGCCCACAGCGACATCGTGCAGCAGCTAAGTCAGCCCCTGCCAGAGGACGCAGATGAAGACGACCTCGTGGCACGCTACGAGCCCAGCATGCAGTACCTGACGCGGCGGGACCGGCTGGGGCTGCTGGCCAGGGCGGCGGCGAGCGGCAGCGTCAAGAACGTGGATGTGGCGCTACGGCTGGTGGAGCCGCGCCTGTGCCCCGAGCTGTGGCCGGCGCCAGGTGACTACATCGGGTGGTACTCCGGCTACTACACCCATTGCCTCTGGAGCAGGGAGCAGGAGTACATGGACGAGATGCGTTTTCGTGACTTCCTTCTGAGGAACCCGGACGCGAATGCGGCACCCCGCGGTGAACCGCTGTGGAGTGTACCGGCTGCAGTCCTGGAGGCCAGCCGCACGGAGGACCACGACCCGGGTGTCGCCGCCGTGAAGGCCGGCCACGTGCACCTCCTGCACTACATGGTGCAGCGCTGCTGCCCCATGGACCCCTGCCGTGTCGTCGCTGCGGCGGCGGCGCACCGTGACCTGGCGGGGCTGAAGGCCACGTGGCGCGCCGTGGCCAAGGCGGTCGGGGCGGTCGGGGGCGCACACGGCTGGAGACGGAAGATGCTGGCGGCAGCTGCAGCCGAGGGCGCCGGCAGGTCGGCTACTCCCGATGCTTGGGAGAAGGCGGCGTGGGTTATCGGCATGGACGGCGCAGCAGAAGGCAGTCCCGGCGCTGCAGCGGAGGATGTGGCCTTTGGCGCGCGCGGCGTGCGGCGGCCGGCTGGACACGCTGCGCTGGCTGCACGGCAGCCCAAGGGGCCTGCGGTTCAGCAGCAAGCAGTCGTTTAGGCTGCTGTGCGCCGCGCTGCGCTTTGGGGACCTGGCCATGCTGGACTGGCTGGTGGACGAGGCGGGGTGCGAGCTGCTGCGGGAGTGGGAAGGCGGGTGGGGTGGTATCTACAACGCGGTGATGTACCTGTCCTGCCTGCAGCGCAGCGCCGAGGGCAGCGGCAGCAGCCCGGAGAAGCTCGATTGGCTGGACGCGCGGGGCGCAACCATGGAGGATGCGGTTGCCAGGTGGGCGCGGCTGCCCGCAACACTCTACTGGTCCCCCACCGAGGACAGCCTCTGCATGGCTGTGCGCTATCGCTGTGCTCCCCTGGTGGCGTGGCTTCTGCAGCACGGCTGCCGCGTTGGCGCATCGGCGTACGCTAGGGTGGCTGGGCACGGTGACCCGGACATGCTTCAGTGGCTGGTGCAGCATGCGCCCTGCCCGGAAGGGGCTGGCAGCAGCGAAGCAAGCAGCGAGCGCCTTGCCGACACCGTGGCGGAGCGGTGGCCCCAAGAGCGTGACCGCAACGGCCGGGGCGGCCCCGCCAGCCTGCAGCGAGCGCTGCAGCTGCTACGGGAAGCGGGTTGCGAGCGCCCAACTAACCACCGGGCCTTGGAGCTGCTCGAGCAGCAGCAGGGGATGGAGGGGGAGGAGCAGCAGGACCAGGAGGCACAGGGTGCGGCGTTTGTCCCGGCCACCATCGAAGACCTGGACGAGGCGGCGGAGGCCGGGGACCTGCCCCGCATGCGCACCCTCCGCACCTCCCGGCACGTCCCCGTGGACGGCCCCGCCCCCTACGTGGCGGCGGTGCGAGGCGGCTGCGCGGTCGCCGTGGAGTGGGCGTGGAAGGCGGGCGGACGGCCGCAGGAGGGCAGGCAGGAGGAGCCCTACTGGGAGGCAGCCGTCCGCGGGGACCTGCTCACCCTGGAGTGCCTCAAGAGGCTGGGGGCTCCCCTGGATCGGGCGGACTTCAGGAGGGGCTTCCTGCCCCCGCTGCGGGCGATCCGGTGGCTCATGGAGGTAGGGGGCACCGGCTGGGAGCAATGGGACCTGGAGCGGGTGGCGGGGGCGGTACAGCGTGTGCGGGGGGCCGGTGGGGGAGGGCGGGGGCGCGAGGAGAGCGCGGAGTGGCTGGCTGAGAGGGTGGAGCAGCTCCCGCAGGAGCTGCAGGGGCAGGGGCAGGGACAGGGGCAGCAGGGGCTGCAGGGGCAGGGCGAGGGACAGGGGCAGGTGTGAGGGTAACGGGAAGGACAGGCGGCCGGACATTGGGGTGGGCGGCGGCGCTATGGAGTGGGGTGGCGATGGCTGGTACGGCGATGGGCCTGATGTCAGGTGTGGTGAAGACTCCCTGTTCTCGTTGTGCTTGTAGGCTATAAAGGGCGTTGAGCTGGGGTTGCTTGTGCGGCGCCGTAGCTACCTTAGATGCTGGAGTTGGAAGGCTGCAGGTGTGTGGCCCCTGGATGGGATGGTACCGTACGTTGTGCACGGTGGGAGGTTGGGTTGACAGCAGTGGTGCAACTGATGCCACTTTTGCAGTTGGTACTGGGATGGGGCTTTTGCAGCATGGCGTGTGTTCCAGAGTGCCACGCACGGTGGTTGCTGCCTGCGGTACCCGAAACGGTGAGCGCCCAGGGAGAAAGAATGCGAGGGTGGCATACGGTAATCAGACGGAGGGGTTTGCGGTGCTGTGCACGTTGCACAGCACGCGTGTCAGACCTTGTCGTACAATACACCGGAACGCGGTAGTGAAACCAGGCACATGCTAGCGTACGTGGGCGTGAGATCATGTGGCAACTGATTGCACCTGCTCCTTCAGTGCCTGGTGCGGCTGGCGTGAGTTCTCGGGTGACTGATGTAAGGAGTACCAGGTTAACAGGTGTCAGAGACGGGCCGGTGCGTGGGCGTTACGCTGGCCTGGCACGTGGCACAGGCACGGGCGTGCGAGCTGGTGGCGAAGACAGCGGCACGCATGGGATGCAGCAGGGATTAAAGGGCAGGGCTTTAGCATGCAAGATGCACAGCGTACGGTACCGTACTGCTACGAATTTTTCGTGATATTATCGTTCGGGACGCCTGCCAAAATGGGCTGATAATTAATTCGTGATATCGGAAATTCGGGACAGTACTTGGGCCCATTTCACATCATGATACGCAGTTCGGGGCGGCCGGCGCATGGGTGGGGTGTCCAAGGAGGCTAGGGGCATGCAAGGGGTGACCAAGGCCGTTGCGAGGCACGGCAATCCAACCTACAGGCGCTGTACCTGTTTGGCTACCAGCGGCAGACTCCTTAGCAGCAACATGGCTGTGGTTCAGCCCAGTGGAATACACCGCGATGTGCGTAGCGTGTGCTTCGTGACACGTGGCTTCGGGATAAAAGCAGCCAGCAGAATGGATAATTTCTTTTCGTGATACGGTTCGGGATAAATTGCTGCCATTAGTATCACGAAGATATCGTAGCAGTACGGTAATCCACATGTAGGACTCCATGTTGTGCATGTACGGCAAGAGCTGCAGCCGCGCACACGGGCAGACACGTGGCAAGGTCATGGTGCCTGCAACCCAGCCAGCCAGGCTGTTCCGGTCAACACTGACATGATTCGAGTAATTTTGTACCATGCGGTCATCGCGATCCACCTGCGGCTACCGTAAGGAGTTGCAGGCCCAGTGCCCGTATGCACCAGCGAGGAGCTCTACAGGGGCAAAACACCGTAAAGTAGGTAAGACGCGCACTCCTTGCGCACCTTCCGGCTACGCCGAGCATACATGAGTAGATACAAGATAAGCAGATGCTTTGCATAGCATGCCGTTACCGGTTTGGCAGAAGGAATCGTTATTTGTAATTGGGTACCGAGTCGTAGGCTTGACGTCAGGCGGCATGGCGGGGAACCGGCCGGTGCGCCTTGGACTTCCCGCTATCGGGTCTCCACCAGCAAAATTGAATTTACTACTCTTGCAAACCGGCAATAAGCTTTACAACCAGCGATAGACGCAAACACCAAAACGACCCGTGGGACATAGCCAACGCAGCGTTGAGCAAGTTGTGAGGGTCGAAAACCACATTCACGAGCCCGGCCTGCAGAGGCCTTGCAACCAGCAAGATGGCCGGGATGCTAAGCTCCATAAATCCGATGGTGGGTCCTGTCCGAGCGGGAAGGGCGGGGTCAGCAGCCAGCACGGGCGGCTGTTTGGCGTGTCGCTGACGCAACTTCCCTAGCGTGCGCATATACAAATGCTGCTTACATAGTACATGCACTCAGCTTCAATCTATGTAAATCATAGCTGGTAGCTGGCTATCGTCGCCGATAGCGGAGCGACCAGGTGTCTGGACACGCGAGCTCCAACAGCCAGACCTCACAGTTAGGCCTGGCCCGTCCTGTCTCGCCAAGAGGCACCTGTCCGTTAAACAAGTGCTTAATGGGTATCATGATGCTCTCTCTCCTTTGTGTATCCACAGGGCCGGCACCGCAGCCTGGTGCGCCACGGCAGCGCCGACCGCATCCGAGCCGAAGTCAACATGCGGACCAACAAGATGTACGAGGTCAGCAGTGGCAACGGACGACAGTTAGCTCCTTGGCTAAAAGCTGATAACCGTACATGTATAAGGGTTATGTGGTTACTGGTTGGGCGTCGGATTGGGCATGCCACTGTGGCTCCTAGTGGGGCGGGGCGGGGGGCACAAAGGGCACGTGTCCTTGGTACGTGGCTAGGCACGCGACAGGCGGGACAATGCAAACGCGTGCTGCAGAGTGGGATCCGTGCCGGCCGTGCGTGGGGCGGGGCAGGCTGTGGCCGTATGCACCTGCCTCTGACAGGATCCCTGCTACCATCGGTAATGGGCCAGCACTGTGGCCCCGTGAGCCATGCTGGTCAATTTGTGTGCACAGGTACCGGCATGGGCTCCATGCCAGCACTGACGACCCCCTAGCCCCTACCCCGCACCACGCCCGACCCTGCACCGTACCGCATGCGGGCAAGGTGCAAGCTCGCCAAGCCGCATTCTGGGCGTAACGGTGCCGTCTGCACACAGCTCTCATTCAGACTGGCCGGCCCAAATCCGCTTGCGCAGCTTCTTCCTTGTGGCTCCACGCACACGCTCCTTTGGCGGTCACGGAAAGGGATTACCCGGGATTACCTTTTTATATAACTAGAGCTAGGCGAGCTTGTTAGGCCCTTCCCTTCCATAGCCGTATATCACATGTGCATGTAGGAGGCTGAAGACTTCGCCCGCCGCATGACGGAGTTCGAGCGCAGCCTGCACTCCTTCCAGAGGCACACGGCAGGTAAGCACACCTGCCATTTACTTCGTGTGTCAGGCAGCCGACCTCGGCCAACCGACACACCAATGATACAGACAGCATACCGGTACGGTAGCAACTGCCGCAACAGGGTTGCTTGGTGCCTCGCGTTGCCCCAGCTGCCCGCCTGCCCCTCCCTCCCTCCCGCCTAACCCTTCCTTCTCCCCCTCCCCCCTGTCCGCTCTTCCCCAGACTTCGTGGAGTCCCTGCTGCCCATGTTGTCTGCCCCGCTGCCCCGCGTGTGGGACCACCTGCCGGATGGAGGCCTGGCGGAGCCCGTCAGGGCGACACGTGAGTGCGGTACAGTGCGCGGTACAGTGCAGCGTTGCATCTTGACCAGTAGGGCCAGGGCAGCGCAACAACAGGAAGTGTGGTGGCCAACAGGTTGCGTGTGGGTTAATCCCTCCTGCCGCCCGCCTTGTTGCGTACGGTACACCTTAGTAGGGACTGCGTTCCTCTCCCCTCCCACGCCAGTAACCCTGTCTACCCCTCGCCGCCCCCGCAGTCAGCCACCACTACCCCACCGAGACGCTGAGTGCCTTCGCCGACGTCAACGGCATCCGGGCGTCGCTGCTGGAGATGGAGAAGAAGCTGACGGGGGTGGGTAAGGAGTGGGCGGCATGTGTATTAGCGTGCACGTGTATTAGGTGCTGGTGTAGCGAGTCAAATAGCGGATGGCCGTATTGGAGATAGGAATAAAGCTGACGCAGGTGGGGCCGGGCGGGCGGAAGGGACGCAGGGAGGGCGTGTGTAGTAGTGTGCACTTGTAAAAGGTGTTGGTGATGTGTGTGTTGAGTAGCTTGCTGCTGTAAAGAGACACGGAGCTAAAGCTGATGCGTGGGGGTAGGTACTTGTGTCGCAAGTGCACGCGTAGCATGTCCCGGTGGGGCACGTGTATGGCTGTATGTAGCAGCCAACTGCTGGAATTGGAGGCTGACCTTTCAGAATTGGGCATTGGATGTGATACACTTGTTGCAAGATCGTTTGCGGTTACTCGCGAGCTGCGACTGCCCCGTGCCTTTGTTGCTCCAGGGCGTGAGCCGGCCCCTGGCCCAGTGGCGCGAGGCCCTGGCCACCGCCCGCGGCCGCCTGCCCGAGGTGGAGCGGCTGAGGAAGGAGCTGATCAAAGAGCAGGTGCGTGAGGCAGGGAGGACCCAGGGAGCAGGTTGGGGAGACGTCAGGGGGCAGGGTCCTGTGTCACATGCAGAGCGTCTTGTGTCCAGGCCGCTCGCTGGCTCTCCTCCTCCTCCTCCTCCACCTCCACCGCCACGTTCAGTTTCACCTGCCCCACGGCCCCGCACCGTTGCCCCAGATTCGTGTGCTTCTCACGAGGATCAATTTATACTCTCATGTGCCTCGGAGATGAAACCGATGGACGTCACCGTCTGACGTGGTGCACTGGCGCCCCTGCCGTCAGTCGCCACCCACTTGATCCCCTGGCCCAGAGCGGCCTGGACCGCCACCCCACCCCACCCCACCTCACGTCCCCACCCCACCCTGGGACACCCTTAACATCGTCGTTTCCTTCATGAACTTCCTCTGCCATGTCCTCCCTCCCCTCCCTTCCTCCACCAGAGCGGTCTGGACCGCACGGTGAGGCGCGCCGAGAGCCGCCACCGGCGTGCGGTGGGGCTGGACGAGGCGCCGCACGGCGTGGCCGGCCTGCTGTTCAGGTGGGGGGTGGCTGGGGACGGCGCACAAATACCGTAACTGCTAGGTTTTCAAGTACGGGTACGTATCGTACAACGGTGCGTCACCAGGCATGGATTAAAGTCACCGGGTGCGCAAGCTGCTTACGGCTGCAAGCATGCCGCACGTGCCCATCCCCCACCTGCATACCGGTACTGTCATGCGCACAGGAAAGCTCGCTTGCCACCAACCTCAATCGGTTCCCCCGTCCCCTCATGCCCCCAGGTGCACCCACCCGCGCACCGGCAGTCCGCCCCGCAGCCGCAGCCGCCGCGTGGGGGCCGACGGCGCCGAGGACGTGGCGGCGGCGGGCGCCGCCGCAGACCAGCAGCGCGGCGGCGCCGTCAGCCCCGCCGGCGCCGTGTCCGCCGCCGGCGCGCGGCGCGGCTTCAGCGACGAGTTCCGTACGGAGGACCGCAACCTCAAGACCGTGTACCGCGCCCGCCGCAGGGAGGGTGAGTACGGCAGCCGTACGGCGGCCTTCGAGACCAACCGTGCCCGCACATGTTGCCTGGAAAGCTGGAATTTATACCACACCAGAGCCAAGCTTGCTTGGTAAGGAACAACGCGCCGTGCCCGCCCCCCTGTCCCTGCTCCACACCCGTTAATACACAGCCATCCAGAAGTCGTTTGAGGAGCAGGAGGGGCTGCTGAACGAGCAGCTCAGCGGGCTGTGCCGCGACGCGTCGTGGCTCAAGAGCTACATGGTGGCGTCCCTGGTGGCGGGCAAGGAGGGCATGCAGGTGCGCGGACGGCTACGCCTTGCAGCATACATTGTACAACGCACAGCGCAGCACAGCGGAACCCCATCTGCAAGCCCTTGCGTGCCGGCACGACTTGGGGCTCCATCCTGCCTACCGGTACCTGTCTGTCCTCTTTGCTCCCGTTCTCCGTTGTCCATTTTCGGTTACCGTTGCACCGCCGCCCTCACCACCAACCTGCGCAGATAGTTGAGGACACTAAGCTGCTGACCGAGCCCCATGCTCGCTTTCCCTAGCTTACGCCGATACAATCTCTGTGCTTTTCTTGCTCCCTCCCCGCAGGCCGTGACGCACTTCCTGGGCCCCACCAAGCAGCCGGTGCCCGGCTACCCCCTGCAGCCCGGCACGCCCTCGGACACGGTGGCAGACAACTCGGCGCTCATCCGCGCCATGCCCACGGTGGGTACCTGTACGGCATTCGTTGTAGGCAACGTACGGGCATTGCGGTGCAGCTCATGACCTCCGGTGCCCTCACGATGCCCCGCCGCCGCAGTCGTACTCGCCGCATGCCTATCCCCAATACCTGCCTGCTCCACGGGGGGAGCACCGGCCCAAACCCTTACCCCCTCTCTTCAAGACCGCACCCCTACCCCATTCCCTTACTCTACCTCCCTCTCCAGGACCTCATTCACCGCCGCACTTTCCTCACCAACTGCACCAGCCGCATGCGGTCCCTTCTAGCCCACACTTACCCCCTTATCCTCTCCCGACCCCCGCCCGCACCTACCCGCAGTTCCTGACCGACCGCACCAGCCGCATGCAGTCCCTGGAGCGCCTCCGCGCCCGCATGGGCACCGAGGGCGTGCACGCGCACCGCGCCGTGGCCTCGCCCATGGAGCTGCACGCACGCGGCGACATCAGCGGCAAGGAGCCGGTGCCCCCCGCACGCCGCGGCGCCGCCACGCTGCCCCTCGGCGGCGCAGCACCACTGCCCCTGGGCGGAGTAGCCCCACCCCTGGGTGCAGCCGCCGGCGAGCCGCCGGGCGCATACCTGCCCCCTGGCGCTGGCGCCATGGGTGCAGGTGCTGGTGGTGCCCCGCTGGCGCTGCCGGGTGGGGGCATGGGTGGTGGTGGTGGTATGGGAGGGCGTGGGATGGCGCCAGCGGGTGTGGCGGAGGCGGGGCGCATTGGCGGGGCGGGGGAGGCGCTAGCGGGGCTGCCGGGTATGACGCCTGGGCCGCTGGGCGGTGTGGGTGGTGGGAAGGGGGAGGTGGTGGGAAGCGGCCTGACGGCGCCGCCGCCGCTGGTGGCTGTGGGGGATGTGGTGCTGCCGGCGCCGACGCCAGTGGGCGTGCCGGCGGTGGAGGCGCAGTGAGGGCGTAGGGGAGGAGAGGGGGTTAAGGAGCAGTAGGGGTACGGATTTGAGCTGAGGAGATGCGGTGGCTGTGGAGGTGCAATGGAGGGCGAGGTGGGCGTGCCGGTAGTGGAGGTGCCGTGAGGAAAGGGGGCGGAGAGAGGGAGGGAGCAAGGAGGGTTCTGGACAAAGCTGTGGGGGCGCCATGGGGTGTGAGTGGGCAAGGTCGATGGGGCAGCTGCGGTGATGGAAGGGGGGGAGGGACAGGTCCGGGCTGGTCCGGGCGGGGGATGTACGGCAGTGGGTGGGGGAGGCGTGATGGGGGCTGAGGTAGCGTGCCGGTTGAGAGGTGGCGAGGTTTGGCAGGGACAGAGAGGATGGTGGATGGTGGTGCACGAAAGTGGGGAGGTGTAGTGAGGAGGCGCGTTAGCAGTCTCAGTGGAAGGCAACTCGGGGCGGCCCGCAGCCGCCGTGGCTCCCATGTGGTTGGGCCTCTGGTTGGTTATTGCTCATCTAGTGAGGAGGCGGGGTGTAACGGTATGTTCGACAGGGGGTTCGGAGTTGAGGGACCGGTGGGCAGCAAGGTATACGAACTGCTGCTGTCATATGTGACTGAAGGGGCGACACGCCTGGGAGTGCCTGGGAGTTGGGTTGGGTTAGGTGCTGATGCTGGGTTAGGGTGGGTTAGGGTGCCGGCTGTAGGCGTCGCCTTTTGAGTTGTGCTGTACCGTTGCGGGGTGACTGATGGGCAGGCAAATGGGTGGCGTGGTTGCTTGCCTTTCTACTGATGATTCTTTATTGGCTTGCCTGCATGACGCCAGTTATGCGAGGCAGCAGGAGGCAGCACAGAAGCATGTCAACCCAGGTCAAACCGTGTGGGCTTGCCTGTGACGAAAAGGTAGCTGGCCGGTTCAGTTGGGCAGGAAGCTGCCTTGCGCTGCAGCACTTTGTCTTGGAATAGGACAACGCAGACGGGCAGTGTGTGTTAGCAACGTGAACAGGCACGCGTGCAGCAGTGATCATGCTCTGCCGCGCTGTGTGCTAAGACACACGCTGACGTGCCACTCTGACAGTGCAGGGGTGGGTATTCTTTATGTGCGAGTACGGGGCTGCGGCCATGTTGACATTGGGGTGTACCGACAGGACTGTTGGTACAGGGACGCACGTGAACGACGATGCAGTGTTGCGTAACTACGGCGTGCCGTGCCGTGAGACAAGTTGCTTGGGAGTTGCAGTTGGAAATTGATCGCATGCCATGCTTAAGCGTCATGTCATCACGCACGTGTAAGGCCCTCATGATTGTACCAGAACGGCCGGCACGCTCTTGCATAATCCTTATATGCCAACCGCCAGCAACGACATGCGCTGCATGATTAGCGCACAGCCGTACGGTACTACACTACCCGCACACAACCCGATTGCGCACAGATACCAGGTGTAGCTGCTCCCCCCAGCACCTTCTTGCCAACCTCACCGCTCGAGTACCGGCCCCACACCACGAGGCGACCCAAGAACCACCAACCTGCACCACAAACCCCCCAACGACCGACCGCCACCTCCTTCCCGCTTCCGATGCACAAGCCCCATGCAGCCCACCCTCAACGCCAGTCCACTACCGGCTCCGCCCCAACACCAACGCCACCAACTCCTCCCTCACGCGAGTGCCTCCGGCGGGAAGTACGCCCGCTGCACGAATGTGCCCTTGCGCCGCTTGGCCAGCCTGCACAGCCCCACGGCCGCCAGCTCCCGGGCCGCCTGCTCGAAGCGGCAGGCCAGCGCGTCCACCGCCGCCTCCGCCTCGGGGCCGTCCAGGTCCAGCACCAGCACCTGGTGGTGGGGAAGGGATGGGGGCAGGGATGCCCAGGTTTATGTTGTGGGGACAACGGGGGCCTCGCGGCCGTCAAGGTCCAGCACCAGCACCTGGGGGTATGGTGGATGGGCATTGAGCGTTTGATAAAACGGTTGTGCTAATTGCTGTTGTGAGGTAACTCCGGGGACCAGTAAGCACAGCACCAGGACCTGGGGGTATGGTGGACTGGCAAAATTGGAAGCAAGGGCGCAATGTGGGGCGTGGGAGGTGATGGTGCCTAGGGACAAGCGTTGGTCCGGGGCCATTCACGTCCAGCACGAGGGCCTGTGGGCACGAACGAGCGCAGCGTACCGAGCGCATGGTGAAGGCATGTGTCCGTTCAACCGGCCTGCGAGTCGCCCCACCTCCGTGCCCCGCACGGGAGCAACCAAGCACCAGCAAACGAGCAGTGTTGAGGCCCCAGGGCGCACACCTGCTTCGGCGCCGCCTTGCGCTTGCGCGGCGCGTGGCGCTTGGTGGACCTCCTGGAGCGGCCCATAGGTCGGTCCCCGCCCGCCTGGGCCCCGCCCTCCGCGTCCTCGGCCGCGTCCTCAGCCTCCTCGGCCTCCTCCGGTTCCTCCTCCTGAGCGCAGTCACCACAATAAACAAGCGTTGGACAGACCGTATGGCGTGGTAAAATAACGGGCTATCAACGTATGACGCGCAAAAGCACGCACATGCAAACCAGGAGGCAGGCTTGCGGTCCCCTGCGACTTCCCACCGTATGCCCCCACGCCCATGCCACCCTGCATGCAGCCCAGGCTTATACCCAGCCCTGCCCCCCTCGAAATGTTCCCATCGGTCCCACCTACCCACATCCACAACCCCTGCCCGCACCCCCGCCCCACCCCTGTTCCCCCACCTGCATGTGTCCCAGCCCGGAGGCGGCGCAGAACTCTGTGAGCCAGTCCTTGAGGTCCGTGCCCTCCCTGCAGCCCACCAGCAGCTGGTAGGCCAGTGCAGCATCCTCCTGGCCTGGGTGCAGCCTGGGGGTGGGTGGTGGGGTGAAGCGAGGGAGGCAGGGGGTTTAGGTTGGCCGACGGCACGTCACGTGGCTTAAGCTGGGTGAGGGAACCCAACTGGCCGCGGTGTCAACCCGGCGTGGGTCAGGTGCGTGGCCAGGTAGAGCAAGTAACCAGCTCGTCAACAGCGGCGCGCCTTACCCAAGGACCACAGCAACTTCCGGTACAGCCTGGCCCACCCAACACCTCGCTACCCACCCCGGCGCCACGCCCTCCAGGTCCCGCTCCGGGTGCAGCAGCGCCTGGTGCAGCGCCAGGGAGGGGGCGCCCACCAGCCGCCGCTGCAGGGCGGCCGCGTCGCGGAACGTAAACACGCAGGAGCCTGGAGGGGGAAAGGAGGGGGTACGCGTAAAGCGCGAGAAACCGTGTAAGGCGTCAGAGAATCGCGAAAACGCTGGTGCCTGCACGCGACGAGCAAGTGGGTTGATAAGCAGAAGCTAAAACGACAGATACTTAACCCTGCCCTCCCCGGGGGGAAAGGAGTAGGGAAGGAGGGGAAAGGTGGACACGGGGAGATGGATGGGATCAGAAAGGAAGGGGCAGCGTACGGAGCGGGAACACTTAGCAGCTTGGATGCGGGCGGATGGGAGGGCACCTGTTGCATGGGGAGCACGTGTTGTGGGCGGGAGAGGGCATATGAAGGAATCACACAGCAGGTGTAGCGTCCAGCTGCCCAGGGCGGAAGGCACCTCGGGATCACCAGGGAAGCTGGCAAAGCCCTGCCCTGCCGTGCCGGCAGTGTGCACAGTACACGGTCCCGCTGGCCCACCTGGCAGCAGGAAGGGGCTGGTGCGCAGCAGCTCCCTCAGCGTGCTGTCTAGGAACGCCGCCGCCCGCTCCGCCCAGGTCAGCGGCCGGGAGGCGCCGCCGCCGCCGCCGGCCCCTGCGCCACCGCCGTCTGCGCCGCCGCCCGCCGCCGCCCCGCCCGCCGCGCTCTGCTGTACGGCAGACACCAGAGCCTGCTTGCGCTGCCGCTGGGCTGCGCGGAGGTGGCAAGGGCATGGGGAACCGGGGTCAGACTGTGGAGGCCCATTCCCAGGTGGTCACACGGGCTCGGTCTCGAGTACGGATTGCAATGTGCCCACCCAGAGACGCAGTTTTCTAGACAGTCCTGTACTATTTTGTATACTTCCCATTATCTAAAAATGCTGTAGGCAGTCAATGCACCGTGCGGCCCCGCCCAGTCTCAGTGAAGTACCCTGCCCTTGCTGCCATCTGCGCATAGTCCCACACCCTGCCCCGTCTTGTGCACAGCGTGTCAACCCACTCTGCGTTGTGAACAGAATGTTAACCCACTCTGCGTCATGCCCGAGGAGGGTAGCTTGATGGAGGTGTCGCGACCAGCGGCAGCGGCAGGGGCAGGGGCCGCCACTGCCCCCAGGCCGCCCGCCCGCCGAGCCAGCTGTGGCTTGCCGGACTTGGCACCGTGCAGCTGTTGCTGCCCCTGCGGCTGTGCCGCGGCGCGTGTGCCGGGCCGTGAGCCTAGGCCAGCGAGCCTGGCGGGGTAACACGAGGGGATGCAGCAACTTACCACTGACCGTGTCGCCGCCTCTATTGTGACCTTGTGTCAGTACCTGACAGAAGGCTGAGGCAAAGCACGTTGCTCAAGAACGACGCCAAGGAACCCGCCCCGGCCCACCTGTCTGTGACCTGGCTGATTGTTTCCGTTCAGTTACTTTGCCGCTCAGCGGTTACCCACCTGTCTGTGACGCGCGACAGCTTCTGAGCAGTGGGTGGGCTGGCCAGGCCCTGCGCCTCCAGCCGCCGCCGCACAGGGGAGGTCTCGTCCGCCGCCGCCGCCTCACCCTCGCCGTCCACCTGCTGCGGCCCAGCCCCTTCCCGCTCCGCCGTCGCCGCCCCTGCCCGGCCCTTCCCACGGGCGCGCTGCGGAGTGCACACTGCTGGTGCTGCTGCTCCACCCGCCGCCGTGCCGTCCTGGTCGCCACCGTCACCATCGCCTTGCGGGTCGTGCGCGGGGTCGGTGTGCAGCTGCAGCTCCTGTGCGCGGTGCGATGGACGCAGGTGTCACACGCGATAAGTACATCACCTTGAAATTAAAGCCACGTGCAACGTACAAAATGCCAGCTGCGCCACTGTGCCATACTACGCGATATACAGTTGCCCAGTATCCGCAGCCAGGGCCCCGTCCTCCCTGTCCAGCTCCTCGTCCCCCTGCCCCTCCCCGTCCCCGCCCCTCCCTCCCAGCCCTCACCCGCAGCCCCCTCAGCGCCCCCAGCAGCAGGCCGGTCGGCATCCAGCCCCTCCGCAGCGCTGCCTCCACGCCCTCCTCCAGGTCGGCAAGCAGCGCGTGCAGCTCCTGGGGGGCCGGCATTGGGTGGGGGAGGGGTGGTGTAAAGCAACTTGCGACTGTGTCGTGTGGTGTGGCGTGGGGCAGCTTGTGGGGGCGTGGGCGGGTCATGGAGTGCGCTTCAGTGAATGGCGGGGCAATGTATCACTTGGCGATACGGCCCAATCACAAGACGGGCATCCAGACGTAGAACTTTGCAGCCACAACTTGCCACATCCCTCACCTCCTCGGGCATGGCCTTGACGGGCAGCGGCGCCCGCGGGCCGCCCACCACCCCCGGCGCCGGCCCCACCACGCCCGCCACCAGCGCCTCGCCAGGGGAGGTCCCCAGGCCCGCGGAGGCGGCGCCCGCCGCCGACCAGAAGCCGCGGCCCGCCGCCACGCAGTACAGCGAGGGCAGGCTGTAGCGCTGGCCGCCGGGGGCCTTGAGCGCGCCTGGGAGGTGAGGCATGGAAAGGGCGGAAGGGGGGAAAGAGCTGACTACGTAAACGTGTGCGCGTTCCTTACGTCTGCGGGCGGCGAAGCTGAAGAAGAGAACAAGGACACGCGATGAGGCTTGACCTGTGTCGCCCCTGTGGGGTAGCTAGGACGCTTCAGCGCCCCACAGGTGTGCTGTGGTGGTCCGCAGCCCACACGTACCTGTGCGCTCTGCCAGCTGCGCCAGCCACCTCAGCCCCAGCCGCCACGCCGCCAGCACACCGTAAGCCTCACACACCGCCTCGCACACCGCACCCCGAGCCGCCTCCGCCTCGGCTCCGTTCGCCGCCCCCGCCTGCTTTCCGCCCCTCCTGCCCCCAGCTGCTGCCCCCGGAGACGCGCTCTGCTGCTGCTGCTGCTGCTGCTCGCGCGCGACCGCTGCCGACGCCATCCTCACCAGTCCATCCGGCAACCCCGAAACCGCTGCCGTTACTACCGCGCAGTGCCTCGCCCGCCGCCGCTCCACCCAACCCTCCGACAGCTCCCCGTCCCCGTCCCCCTCCTCCCCATCTCCCATCCCCTGCCCCATTGCTCCCTTTGCCCCCTCCTCCTCCCCACACGCCGCGGACAGAAACGACTCCGAGTCCGACTCCTCCTCCTCCTCCTCCTCTTCTGAAGACGTTGACACACTTGGCCGCACAGCGCCACCAACTCCAACAGCCCCCACCGACACCCGCCCGCCCTGCCGGCCCCGCCCCCTGCCCCTGCCTCGCCCCTGAGGCCCCCGCGGTGGCGCGGACGCCCTCCCGTCCCCATCGCCTTCGTCATCCTTGACCCGTGGGTCGCTGCCTTCCTCCTCCGCTTCCTCCCCTTGATGCTGCTCTGCGCCCGCCTGGCTGCTGGGCAGCAGCGCCAGGGGCGCCAGGGGCTGCTGCCTGAAGTGCTGCTCCTGGGCCTCCAGCAGAGCGGCCTGTAGGGCAGAAGGGAAGTGCAAGGGGTGCGGGGCAAGTTAAACAGGCATGTGTAGCAAGGTAGGAAAGGGCCAGGGCACGGGCTATGGGGTCAAGGGAGAATTAAGCGGACAGGACGGACCGACGACCCCTCCAGCACACGAACCGCAGCAATAGCCCCGCGTGCGCGTGTGTGTACGAGCACCAGCACAGCACGAGCAGCAGCACTTCCCAAAGATGCGCGTGTGCACGTGCACATGGTGCACCAGGCGCCCTGCGCCCACCTGCAGCCCCGCCAGCGACGGCTCCAGCAGTCGCGACTGCAGCAGCAGGTCCCTCATGGCGCCGCCGTCCAGCAGCAGCGGCGGGTGGCCGCTGGGGCAGCCGGCGCAGGGCGCGGCGGGGCACAGCAGCACGGCTGCGGCGGGAGCGGAGGGGAGGGGAGGTACCAGTCAAGAGGACACGGCTGTGTGGTACCAGGGTGTACACCCTTTGCTGGGATTTGGGGGACGGGGACGGTACGGTACGGTTCCAACGCAGGGCCCGTTGGCGTTTGCACGTTGCCCGCGAGCGTAAGACCTCCAGTTCAGGCCACCATTTGAGGCCCTAGTCCGTCTGCATGGCAATCGGGTTCCGCAAACCCCAAGCCCCACCCCCGCCCCAACCCCCTAGTCGCGACCCACAGTCGAACAGGCGGTGCAGCTGCTGCGGGTAGGGCTCCAGCTCTGCCGTGGCCAGCCGCAGCAGGCCGCACAGGTCGGCGGGCAGCTTGGACGCGAACAGCGGGGCGGGGCAGGACAGGCCTGGGGGGCCAAGGGGCGGAGAGGGGGGCCGAAAGGTGAGTTGTACGGAGCGGGGGCGCAGGACGGGCGGATAGCTGTGGCAGGAAAGAGTGGCCTGGGTCTAGCGTCGCTTGCGCAGTCCCGTGCGACGTCCATCTTCCTCTCCCGCCCCCGCCGTCTAGCCCCCGCCTTGCACCATCACCACCCGCACGCGGTACCGCACCGCACCATACAGGACCACGCTCCTTGCCCCATACTGTGTCGCCACGGCACCGCGCCCCCCACCCTCCTGCCCTCCCCGTCACGGTTAAGAACAGCAACTGAAGAAAGGACCCACCCAGCACCAGCACCACCGGCAGGCGGTGCCGCTCCGCGTGCAGCGCCGCCAGCAACGCCCGCAGCGCGCCGCGGTCCGCCACGCGCCCCGCCGCCTCCAGCAGCACCACCACGTGGCGGCGGCGGTTCCGGAGCCAGCGGCTCTCGCGCGCGGCGCGGGCCTCCGCCTCCACCGCGGCAACCGCCTGCTGCTCCGCTGCACGGCGCAGGGGTCCGCACATGCACTTTCCTTTAGCATGACGAGTGAAGCATTAGGGCCGCTTGTAACACGAGCTAGTGGCCGATTTGCAAGCCACATTGCGCTTGATGTGGACAAGGGGTACGGTTGCGGCAAGGCAAAGGAGCCGCAGGCGGAGGCCAAGTGCGCATCGCGCACCTTGTCCCGCGGTCGCCCTCCTGGCCCTCAGCCGCGCCACCACCCCCTCCTCTCCCTCCTCCTGATGCATGTTCTCCTTGCCCTCCGCCGTGGCCTCAGACCCGCCCCTGCCGCCGCGGCCCCTGCCGCCACCGCCCCTGCCGCGGCCCCTGCCGCCGCCCCTGCCACCGCGCTTCGCTGGCGGCGGGGTCGGCCCCGCTGCTGCCTGCTGCTGCTGCTGCTGCTGCTGGCGGCTGTCGTCCAGGACCCTGCTGGGCGTGCCAGGCGCATCGCCTTCAGCGGTCTCCATGGCGCTACCGCTGCCGCTGCCTCCAGCTGCTGCTGCTGCTGACGCCGACGGTGCAGCCATGGCGCTGAGGCCCGTCTCCTGATCGTACCACTCCACCAGGCCCTGCAGGACACAAATGCAATCGGGCCGTTAAGTCCGGAAACGCCAGCACCACGCTGTGCGAACGCTGGCAACTCCGGCTTTGCGACCACATCATCGTGCACTCGCATGTAGCCGCCCCTCTCTACACCGCGGCATACCTGCGTCCTAGCTGCTGCTAACGTTCTCCCACGCCTTGGAGTTTGTCATCGGCGCCCTTGCAGCAGATGCCTGCAGCCCCTGGCACCCCAGCTGCTCCCTCCCTCCCTCTCCCCCTGTGCCCCACCATGACATTTGCCGCGGCCGCCGCTGCATCCGACAACCCCGACACACACACACGCAGCGCCCAACATCCCATCCAGCATCCCATCCAGCATCCCATCCAGCATCCCATCAGCCCTCCTTCGTCCTTCCCCCTTGCCCCCGTTCCCCCGTGCCCCACCATGACATCCTCCACCGCTGCTGCATCCTACAATCACGCAGATTATCAACCGACACTCACGCAGCGCCTAGAAACGCAACAGTCCCTCTTCGCCCTTCCCCTCTTGCTCCCCCCGTGCCCCACCGTGACGTCCGCCGCCGCCGCGTCCTGCACTCAGCACACGCATGCAGCTTCTAGCACTCATCAAACTCCTACCTCTCCCCCTTGCCCTCCCCCCCGCCCTCCCGCGCACCATGACGTCCTCCGCCGCCGCGTCCTGCAGGCCGCTCAGCTGCGCCAGGGCGGCGGTGAAGCAGGCGCCCACTCCCGCAGCCACGTCCTCGGGACGCAGCAGCGCAACGTAGGCGTCCTGGGGGCGGGGGCAAGGGGGGGCACCAAGCCCTGAAAGGAACAATATAGGGGCGGTCTGGCAGTTCAGCGGACACTTAAGAAGTGCCTGAGAGCACGCTTTGGGGCGCCCATTGTTGCAACGCCTCGTCTCCTGCTCCGGCACCCACAGCGCGGGCGGGGTTGGGAAGATTTGGGAGGGGCAAGGCAGGGCCAGCTTGCGTGTGGCGCGGCGGGAAAGGCGAATGCAACCGCTCGAGGCGTATCGTTGGCAATAATGCAGTCTGATGCCCCTGCATTGGGCGCGCAGCTCCGCCTTGACTAATAGAAGCATGGTGGAGTTTGTGGCGGGCCAGTCCGATGCGTCCGGTGTTCGCTGCGCACCTGCTGCTCCCGGAGGTAGGTCTGGAAGGCGGGGAAGAGGTCCAGGCGGTCAGCAGGGCTGGCGCCATTGGTGGACAGCAGCAGCGTGGAGATGGCGCCGTGGCGATGGGGTTCCAGAGGCTGCAGCTGTAGGTTCTGTTGCTGCTGTTGCTGACGTAGTTGTTGGCAGTCGGTGGAGGGTATGGGCCCCAGCCCCAGCAGGCTGTCGGGGCTGTGCGGCGCCAGGCAGTTGACCCACAGCCGGTGGAAGTCGTTGGCGTCGCGGTCCCGGCCGAATGTCTGTTGAAGTGCAACACGGAGGGACAGGAATGGGTGTTGTCCTGTTGAAGGTTGTTTGGGGGCCCTGGACAAGGGGGGACTTGCAGTGCCACATAGTAAGCATGAGCCAGGCATGGTGCTGCTCGCAAGGCTGCAACGTGGAAGGGTCAATGCCCCTGCATAGAACTGTGCAAGGGGTAAAACTCGGGGTTACGGCCACCGGTTGCGCAAGTGCAGGTGCCCTGCCTACCTGGAAGGCGGAACCCAGCTGTGCTGCGGCTGCTGCGTGGGCGGAGAACCGCGCCTTGCGCGACGCCACGTTGTCCCCGTCGCAAAGGGCTGGGTATGACAACACATCGTCATCTGTAGTTGTAAAGGCAATTTAGTTACACGGGTCACCCGAACGCTTTACCCTGGCTGTCGCGGGGCCTCGACGCACCATGGACCTCCAGCGGCTGGCTCCTCACAGCGACAAGCTTTGAGCTTTTAGCATCAGCCAGTCGCTGTGTTGGCTTCGGCGGCAACTCGCAGAGTACCTCGTGCGTGAGCTGTTTCCCGCCATGGAGCCTTTCTTGGTCTGTACACGTAAACCATTCAGACGACATCTCGCTACAATATAATTTTCGTGATAGAAAGTATTCTGAGCAAGCGCTTCTGTTGCCGTGACCCTTGAGCAACACTGCTAATAAGCCATGTCCGCTGTCGTTGCGCAGGCTGGCAACCTTTGCAGGCCTACACTGGCCACTTATACAAGGGAATCACAGGCTGCTACGCTTGCATACTCTTCGGCGTTGCTATGTACAAACGTCGTACGCAAGGCAGGGACTCCCCTGGTTGCCGTGCCTGATGCCCGAGCGATGGGTTGGGTTGATGCCCGAACGATGGGTTGGAACACGGCAGGTTCGAAACTTCAGCGCACCTGCCTCTATAAGCATCGATTCGTGGGCATTGTATGTTAAGCCAAAGACGTTGCGAATAGGGTGTGACGTTGTACCATGAGCTGCCTGAAAACGCCAGAGGAGACACGTGAGATGGAGAGACGGATGGCCCCTAGTAGCTGCAGTCACCGCAACCAATGTCTGTACCATCGGATTGTAGGGGATGACCAGCTGGAGCGTTCAATGAACTCGGGGGAGCGCCGGAACTACTGAGGGAGGCTCAGCACCTCCAGCGATTGATGCCAAGTGTAGATGCCTTGATGACCGCTTTCCTAGAACGGTGGTACAGACAGGATAAGTGCACCGTATAATTGGCACTACCTTGCGCTTAGCCCCAATCCAGCATGCAATGCAACATGGATGCAACACCTTGCTCCCAGGGAGGGCTTACGGAAAGCCTCGCTTGCTCCCGCTCCCGCCCCAGGACGAGTCCATGCAGCGCTACGGCGGGTTGCTGCAGTCGTGGCTGCATCCCAACTCCTGCACGCGAACTTTCTGGCGCGGCCCATGTTGAGGTGCATGCAGCACGGCCTGTTGCGTGCGTTGGGAGAGTGGGGGGAGGAATCAATGCTCACATGGAGCGGGCATTGCATGGAGCGGGCAACCCCCGCAACGTGCCCTGCCTACCGTCCTACTACCAACGTACCAAGTCGAGCTCCTTGTCGACTGCTTGGAGACCGTACCGTCATGTGGTGATGACAGACGGTAGCGCAAGGGTGTCAACTGCTGTCCAAAAGGCCAAAACACCAGGGGAGGCCCCCCTGCATTACACAGGCTTTATGGCCAGAGCAGATGCCCCTGATCCTGCTTGATCAAACACCAGTACGCACCCGAACCATCGTGCGTCACCCAGCACCTACTACAGCCCCAAGATTGAATCTACTCGGAGACCAACCACGAGGCCCGTGGTGCTGCTTGCCATACTTTGCAGTCGCTCACCAATTTGACGCAACCGCGCCACGTCCGTGTACCATATCCTCGAAGACTCGCCATGGCTCAACCTCCTTCGTGAAATACTTTGCAGCTGCGAGACAAACAAAATTGCTGCATTGCGGGACTTTGGCCCCAACACCGTTGGCCTAGGCCGCCTGCTGAACCCTTACCATCCCTGCATACTGAACATAACTCACTGTGGGTACACGTCCCAAGATTCACCGCCTTTGTCTCACTTGTGTTTCATATAACCACACCACCTGAAGCAGACGCGTGCTTAAGCGGCGGCACGCCAAAGCTGCCTGGAAAACGCACATAAGCCAGCAACCTACGAATGTCGACATCACGCGCCCCAGGCTAAGCCATGGGGCCAGTCCTGAACGCAACACTCCATTCATGCCCCTCTCACAGCTGCAAACGTTACACTGCTACCTACCCAGATGCACCGTGCGTTTCAGTTTGCCTCCTGCACGATGCCTTCCGTACCGTACACCAAGGCCCTCGCCCCCCTCTCATTCCCACCCCCCCCCCCGGTCCCGCCCTCTTCCTCCCTGCGTCAGAGTGTAGCTACCGGAAAAAAAGGCGGGCACCTCACAACGCGTGCGCCCATCTCGACAATTATCCATAACCGGCCTCCTGCAAACCACCATCAGACAGGAAGGCGCCCGGTAGTCCGGTCCAAGGTCCTCTGATGTGCCTGCTGCGGAACACGTGCACGGTTGTGCACGCGCTCTGCATCCGATCACGCCTCCACGCCCCCCGCCGCCTCCGCGCCCGCATTCTCAGCCCTCCGCCTCCCCTTCTTCTTCACCTCCTGCGGCCCCTGAGCTCCAGCAGCGCCCTCAGCAGCCCCCTCCTCGCCTCCCCCCTTTTTCCCTCTCCCTGGCCTCCCACCCTTAGCCCTTTTCCTCACGCCCTTCTCCACCCCCTGCGTCCCTTGCCCCTTCGCTGCACCCTGCTTCCCCTCCCCCTTTTCCACGCCCTGCGTCCCTTGCCCCTTCGCTGCACCCTGCTTCCCCTCCCCCTTCTCCACGCCCGCCGACTCCCCCTTCCCCTTCTTCCCGCCTGCCTTTGCTCCTTCCGCCTGGCCCTGTCCCTTCTGCTCTTCCCCGCCCGCCGCCGCAGCAATTTCCGCCTCCTTCTTCTGCTTCTCCGCCAGCAGCTGCGCCTTCGCCTGCTGAATCTTTTTCCGGACCAGCTGCGCCTTGATCTCCGAGTACCCGGGCATCTCCTCCAGCGGTATCCCCATCAGCTCGTACCACTGCTGCAGCTCCTTCCGCGGGCAGCCGAAGGCGTGCAGCGCCGCCAGCAGCCGCCGCCGGTGGTACGGCCGCAGCTGCCGGTGCGACGCGCGCATCTTTTCAGTGAGCTGCTCATACCAGCGCCGGGGCACGGCCACCTGTTCGGCATCCGGGGAGGGCGGTGAGGGCTTTCGTTGAGGCCGGCGGTGTACGTTTGGGGCTTGCATGTTCAGTAACAGTATGCATGCACAACATGGGGTTGCCTGCGACGGCGAAGTACGGAGATACAAATACGGAGTACGGACGACCCATGATCACTGCCTGCCTGTGAGGCACGGGGCAATACCTTGCCACGGACCCTTCTCATGCAAGGGTCCGTACGACACAGGCCGCCTAGTGGCACCGTTTCCGGCCACAGTCCCACACGTACCCTGTAGGTACTGCTCCAACCGGCCCCAGTTTCCGAACGCCAAGCAACCCTGTGCACCTGCAAGGTAACCCGACCAGCCGGTCCTGCTGCCTAACATGCCGAACGCCACTCAAGCCCAGAACGGCACCACACGCTAAACCCTGGCCCAACCTTCCTCCACCCCGCACCGCACCGCAGCGCCCCAGCCACCCACCTTCATGAGCCCCAGCCCCCAGGCCAGGTCCGCCAGCTGCGCCGCGCTGAAGTCCCCCCGCTCCATTGCCTCCCCGCTGACCTGCCACATCACACGCAGCCACTGCTGGTCCGGCTGCGCCCCAAGGAACCCCAGGCCGCGAACCAGCTGGCTCATCTCGCCCGCCGCCACGCGCTTGCCTGCCATCGCGTGCCCCGCCGCCACGATCGCGCCGTCCAGCCACGTGGGGCGCGGCTTGTACTTCAACCGCCCCAGCGCGTGCAGCACCATCGCCAGCCCCGCGCCGTCCATCTCCTGGAACCGCCGACCGAAGGCGGTCAGATGCGCCTCCAGCCACTGCGGCGGCGGCTTGGCCGACTCCATACGGCACGCGCCGTACAGGATCATGGTCAGCTCCTTGTCGGACATTTGCGGCAGGTGGCGGGCGGAGACGTAGTAGAAGGCCATGAGCCATGGCGGCGGCGGCGCAACGCGCATGCAGGCGAGGCCGTACAGCGTGATGGCGAAGTCGTGCGGCTTCAGCTCCCCCAGCCGGGCGTAGGTGCCCAGCAGCAACCCACGCATGTACGACATCGGCACGCGCAGCGACAAGCGGTACGGCCGCACGCGCACGTTCATCTTGCCCAGCGCGTAGCACAGCCGCGCGTACAGCCAGCCCGACATGGGCGGGGGGGCGGCGGGCGGCGGCGGGGGCGGCTGTGCAGCCGCTGCCGCGGCAGGCGGGCCGCGCGCGCTGGGGTTGGCGCTCACGACCACGGCTGCGGCGCCGGCGTTGGCGGCGCCTCCGGCCGCGCCCGCCTCGCTGGCGCTGAGGGCGGCTGCGGGTATCACCGCCATCTGGGAGTAGCTGAGGATGCGCTGCAGGGCCCGGAGGTGCACCAGCACGCGGTCATTGGTCAGGAGCGGCATGGCCAGCACCGCCAGAACCGCCTCCACCGCCTGCCGCCCAGTCAGGTCGGGCGCGGTGAACACCGTCTGCTCCAACACCGCGTCCCATACCGCCCAAAACGACGTGCGCTCACTCTTGTAGACCGCGCCCTTCGTGTTCCAGAACTTTGCCAGGCCGCCCAGCGTCGCTGACAAGTGCGCGCCGGTGTAGGTGCTGCGGGACTGGCTGTAGTACTGCCACAGCTTGCGCCAGTTTTCCGGCCGCCGAATCGTCTCCAGCAGCTGCTGCTGCTGCACCCGCGCGTCGACCCCACCTGCTGGCTGGGCCTCTTGCCCGTCCTCTGCCTGCGCCCACGGCTGCGCTCCCTGCTGCCTTGCGCGCTCCGCCTCCACGTGCAACATCCCAAGGACCTCCTCCAACGGTTGAACGCCGCTACTTGCTGCCCCCTGCTGCTGCCCCTGTCCCTGCCCCAGCCGCACGTCAAACTGCAGCAGGTCCTTCCAGGTCCTGCCCAGCAGTTCCGTCCGCACCGCCTCGTCACGTGCAAGCAGCAGCTCTGACGCATCGAGCACACGCTGTTCCGCGCGTCGCCGCTTTACTGCCTGCGGTGCAATGGTCGCGCCCGTGCCTGCCCCCGTCCCTGTGCTCGCTGTTGGAACTGCCTTGTAGACCCTTGCGGCGCCAGAGCTGGACACGGGCCCCACGACGGGATCCAGCTGAACCTTGTCGAGTTGGGTTAGCAACACGTCAGAGTTCACTTCCGTGGCGGACAAGTTGTTGGCAACGGATGACCCGACGTACAGCTGTGCCGCCTCTGGGGGCACTGTCGGCGCAGGGGGCGGCGAGGGCGCGGCGGGTCGCGCCGGCCATAGCGTGGGCTGTTGCGGCCAGGCCGGTTGGGAGGGCGGCACGGGGCTGGCTGGGCGGCCCGTGGTGCTGGTGCCTGTGGGGTTGCCGTACATGCTGCGAGGAGCGGAAGAGGGTGACGAGGAGGGGCTGCTGGTGCTCGCCCGCGTGTTGCTTTGCCGTCGGTCGTCGAGGTCATAGAACAGCAGGTCCGGGTCGTCAAGCAGGGACTCCATGTCATCCAGAGCTGCTGCGTATGTCCCCGTTGGCCCCTGCGGCTGCTGCGACGGCGGTCCGTCCAGGACCGTGTTGGGAAGCTCCTCACCGTCATCGTTGTTGCCGCGACGCCCACGGCCCCTACCCGAGGGCCCGTCTGGGGCATCGCTCAGTACTGTCACCGCCTGGGAAGCACCCACGGCCGCTGCCGGACCACCCTGCAATGTCCGTAAGGCAGCAGAGTGGTTGTTTCATGTTACACACTGAGCAGGAATGGGGGAGTACAGTGCGGGCGTGGAAGGTGGTTTGTCTTCAGCCACCAGGGAGCACAGCGGGCACTCGGGTGATCTGGGTTGCTTTTGTACTGTCAGTGCACGTGTACGGCACGTTGTGCAGAGATTAGGGGCAGGCAGCACGACGAACCCCGAAAAGGGACACTGCGACTGCCCGCACCAACGGGGTGCCTGCTCTACGCACACCCGCCGGTCACGTCAATGTGCAGACAGTCATGTACCTGGTCATTTGTAACATGTACTTTAGAATTCCGCTGATTAAGCCATCCACGTTGGAGCGGCGCCCGCCCGCTGCGCGCTAAGACCTGCGCAAGCAGGATGAGGCGTCGCGCTGGTTAGCAGTGCGAGGTATCATCGTATTAAGCCTGAGACAGATGTAGCAAAGAGGTACTTACTAGGGGGCATACTACGTCTTGTCGCGCGTGGGACGCAGAGCGCCCTCCCCGCCTGAGGGGCACGACCCGGAGGCGAAAGGGCCAGATCTTTCAGTCGCTTGGCAAGGATCTAGTATCATACAGCACATCTAAGTTGTCAGACAGCCCAAGGGCCTGGATCCCATCAAGTGCGAGCGGGTCAAGTGACTTTCCGCACCTGTGTCCGCTTGCACTACCAGAGCAAGAGTTAAAACTGCTACAGTATCCAAGCACACTGCCTTGCGCTGGCATTGTGAAGGACGCGTGGCCAGCGAAAATCGCCTATGCCATAGGCATTTTGTGTGGTTCTACGTGTTGCCGCGCTCGGCCTCAGCGCCCCGGCTGCTATTGTCGCATATGCGGCTCAAACAAAGCAGTAGATGTAGCTAGATGGTATGCGTGAGAGTGGCAAGTTCGGGCCAATGCACCGCGGGGCACCCGATGCAAGTCGTGTGATTGGTATTCGCGCAACTCTGTGAGTAAATAGGCTCATAAACTAACGTTTAGGAGCAAGGGCTACTTCCTGTGTCACAACCCTGTATTTCGGGCTGCAGCTTCAACTGAACGTGCCGTGCATTACCCGCAACGTTTAACAGTTGCCTCCGAACGGAATCAGACATCAATCACAAGCGGAATGGCGCTCTTAGCAACTGGGAGAAGGCTCCCGGTGCTGAAAGAGCTGGTGTCGGCATTCGCAACAACCCAATCAGGGTCTGGACCGCTCGCTCTTACGAGAGCAGCACCTTTCAGCAGCACAACCGACAAGCCTGCAAACAAGCCGTTGGAGGAGGGCACGCAGCAGCAGGCTGCGGTCCCTTCGGCAGGGCCCTCGGAGCCTGCCACGCCGTCCCCGACGACCTCGGTCCAGCAGGGAGGCGCGACAGCTGCCGCCCCCGCAACCCAGGATGATGATGAGTGGACGGAGGTGGTCCATTCTTCGGGGCAGATCTACTATTGGAACGAACGCACAGGTACAGTGTGTTGACAGGAGGGCAAGGGGACAGAGTGGGGGTGTGGGGAAGCTGCTGGCGGGGTTAAGGCTGGACGACATCCTGCCAAGCCACTATTGACTCCTAGTAACCCGTCTACAACAAAGCCGTGCCGCTGTTGTTGTTGACTACTATTGTCCTACCACCCCGCATCCACATGGCTATTACAGGCAATGGTAGACTGGCATGTAGGCATGCTGAGGAGAGGGCAGCGCCGCTCTAGTCGCCCTGGGCCACAACTTTGTCCGTACTCGGCAGGCTATGTGCATGGCTGCGTTGCATTCTTGCAGTGTAACGCTCGACGCTCCAGCTATGCCGTGCTCCAGGGTGCTTCCTTTCCTCCGACACAGAAGCTCACCATCTGCCCTTCCTCCCTTGCCATACCCCCTGCACCCTTCATGGTAGTTTTACTTTTCTCGTATGGCTTGCAGTAACTGTCGCCGTCTCCACTGTGCTGCTCCTGGCCTAGTCCCGGCTGCAGGCCTTCCTGACCTCCCTCCTGCGTCCCACCCCCAGGGGAGACCACCCAGCTGGGCCAACCTAAGCCGCAATCCAACCGCGGCAAGGGCGGCTCCGGCGGCGGCAGCGGCGGTGCCGGTGGCGGCGGTGGCGGTGCGGGCGCTGCGGGCGCCTCCGAAGGGCGAACACACGACCCACGCGCCGAGGCGCCCTTGGAAGACCGCACGGGCACCTACGCAGCCGTGGGTCTGATCGTGGGGGCCTTCCTGGGATGGGTGTCGCAGTTTGTGTAGCGAGTGCAGTTGCGTGAGAACAGAAACGTGCAGTTTGTGTAGTAGGATGCGGTGCAGGGGTGACGAAGCAAGTAGCAACGCGCAGGTGCTGAGGCCACTTTTCGCAGTATGTGCAGTGTGTGCAGCGAAACTGCATGGAGCGACGGGCGCGAGGCTACGGCGCTGGTTACTGAAACGGTACAGCCTGCCATGCACAGGGGAAGCGCAGTGGGCGGCGGCCAGGAGCCTGGTGTGCTACTGGGGCAAGCTGCATTCCGCGACGCGGGGACGCGTGTGCTCAGGAAGGCATGCGTATTTTGGTCCAGTGTACGTAAGGCAGCTTAGCTTTGCAGAGCGGCAGCATGCCGAGCATGGGAGGGGAGCGCTTGGCTGGCACGGATAGTAGCGCTAAATGCGCGGGTGACGGTGTAGAGTTGTGAAGCTGGCTGCGCAACAGGACGTTGTGTAGAGTCCGGGGACGCACTAGCTGGCGATGGAGTGGGCTAAGGCGGCTAGGGCATACCCATAACGCTGGCGCGCTGGGGGCACTTGGCGTGCTTACCAGCACCGTCTCTCTGGCTTAAACTTGTGTCGTTGTGTGTAGAGAGTCCTGCATTACCGTACCGGTATGGGGGGTGAACGTAAGTGCATCTGTCACATGACGCCTTGGTCGCCTTGGAGCGGCTGTGCTGGATGACCATTCCGAACACGGCTCAAGAGCATGCTGAGGCCATTGACTGCGGCATAGACTGCCCTAGTACCCTTAATGGTGCCTACTGCTGTCCGGCCGCCATGGAATCGCGCTGCTTTGTGTCTTGATCTGCTACCGTAGTCGACTACTGCTGGTGCACAGGGCTACTCGGTGTGGTGCCATGGCCGGTACGTGGCCTTGGCTGCAACGGCTTGTGCTGCTTTGGGAGGGCTGTCTCTCGGGGTGGTGGGCGTGGTACGACACCCCGACCGGAAGGGTTTCCCTGTAACAAACCAGGCCCAAACCAAAAGCAGCGACCAGGGGAGAGGCATGCAACTCGCTGACCCTGGCTGCGACCGGGGAAGTGCCTACAGCCCTACACTGCAGAAGCCAGCAGGACGCTCCGCTCCCATGTGCAGACCTGTGCCCCTGGCGGAAGCGTGGCTCGATGAGCTATCCAGCGCACTACGGCAAGTCCTTGTTTTTTATTTTGGGGTAAAAGGTATGGCAGCCCGAAATGTGGACATGTGCCCCCTAGGGAGTGGAACCCCGTTGCCCTGGCCTAGGCTGCACCGCTGCCATACTGCACATGGCACGCACTTCAACCAACCGCACCAAACCTGTTCGGTAACTCCTGAATGCGACGCATCTCGCAAGGTACCGGCATGACGCATAGGCGGCATAGCGCCTGGACTTGAGACTTTTATGGCTGGGTTGGGTTGTCTGGCGGTTGGTGGTTGGGGACTGAGGAGGGCGATCTGCGCCGTGCTGCACATAGGGTGTGAGTATTGTTCCCCCTGCAGGCCCCGCGGAAAGGTTTGAGCGCTTGGGCCCAGTGATTGTGCTCGAGAGCGCTCTGACCCTTCTTTTCACTTTTTGGCCTGAGCGCCGAGCCGCTGAGCCACTCCCTCCTATCCCAAGAATCAAAGCTTCCCAGTAGACAAGGAAAGAGCAGATCCACTTTAACATAAACAGCTGCTCCTCTTCCAAATAGAACGAAAACTGGAGTGGCACGGCAAGCCTCAGTAGAATAGAAGGCCAATTGAGTTGTAGCCACCTCAACCGGAACAGAAAGTGTTCTGAAAGATGTTGCGTTCAGGCCCCGCAGCCCCCGTTGGGGGGCCTGGAAGCTCGACCAGTGGGCGCGAAGCGATTTCCGCAGCGCAGCACCGTTCTGTCCCCGTGGCGCGACAGGTACAATTTGGGACGTTACAGTATACTGCTTACCTTGCTCCTACATAACTGGGTGGCCGTCGTGTGCAACAGGTACCGCGCCATCGCCACGTCCACGTCCTTGCTCGAGCGTCACCGAACGAGGGGCCGAGTAACCTCAACGACATGTCCTTAACAAAACTTTCCGAAACAGCAAATGCCATGTGGGAACGCATCAAGTAAGGTCAACGCGCGTGGTATCTCACAACTGTCGAACATCGCGGATGAGCCCTCACCCAACCTCGCACCCCCTACACGCCAACTAGCCCGTATTTGCAACCATTGACGCGTGCAGAGCCGGCGGGCTGAATATCAAGGTGTCGCCGGAAACCCCGCCGACGCAGCAGCAGACCCCGCCCGCGACGGCCGAGAGTAACGGGGCAGCCTTGGCAACGGCCCCGGGGGGCAGGAGCAGGGAGGAGAAGCTCATGACCGCGCTCGCACAGGCACAAGAAGAGAAGTAAGCCTGGGGCGGGCATACGCACACGTGGCGCCTGCTCAACAGGGGGCCACCCGTGCTGAAACCCAAACCCAAGCCAAACTGCGCCCTTTTGCTGGGCCTCCAGCACCCAGCGACGACGACATTACTACCAGCCAGTTGATACATATCCTATCAGCCCTGCCTGGCCCTGCGTAGTTGCACGGGCCACAGGCTGGCGTGCTACCATGCCTGAGCCCACGCACATGCGCTTGCGCGCGCACCCCCGCAGGCGCGCCATGGCGGACCGTGCGGAGATGCTGGTAGCCAACGTAAGTGAGAAGCTGAAAGTTCCTGTAAATTCAGTGATGACCTGTTGCGGACTAGCCTATCTCCCTGGCGCAGCGGCAGCTAGCAGCAGCACCATGTAGCTCTCGGCATGCTTGCGGTGCCAATGGCGGGCAAAAGCCATGCAACCAGGTCCTTTTGGTTCATTGTATGGCGACAATGCCACCCATACCGGTACCAATCCTAGTACTGCACCGGCTCACCGCACGCAAGCATGGGCCCACCGACACATCGCTGTTGAGCACGGTGACTTGCCCGCTGGTTTCCTGGCCAAAGGCCCTCCACACCCGCTCCGTCACTTCCTTGCTCCCCGCACCTAGCCAAACCTGCCAAGCTTACCCTCCAGGCCTCCACATCCCGTGCCCAAAGCGTGCCCATGTTCCACGCGCACCTGCACATCCAGGTGTCCATGCTTGAGGCCAAGAACGCGCGGATGAACCGCGAACTGGAGAACCTGGAGGCCAGCCGCTCCAGCGCCATGCGGCTGCGGGACATCCTGCTGGAGGAGCGCGACTCGCTGGCGGAGCAGCTAAAGGCGGCGCAGCAGCAGCTGCAGGTAGGTGCGGGAAGCTGCTGGTAGCCACGTCACGAGTAGCGACCGGGTACGTATGTGCGCAACTGGGGGCTCAGCCCGGTACACGTCGGGAGCGGGGGCAGAGGCAGGGGCCAGGGCTCGCTTCACGCGGTACCTCGCGCGCCCACCCGCCCCCAGGGCCTGGATGTGCGTGATGCTGCGTTCGAGGCGCTCAAGGCCAGCCAGAGCCAGCTGCAGGAGGAGCTGCAGGACGCCGTCAACCGCCTGCAGGCGGTGGACAGGAGCACGGGTGGGTAGTGGTGCGGGTGGATGGAGCGAGGTCAATGGGCGCCGATGGGTAGTGGTGCAGGGCGATGGGGACAGGAGTGGTAGGTGGGCAGTGGTGCACTGCAGGCGGCGGACCTGAGCACGGGTGGGTAGCGGTGCAATTGCGGGCACATTGTAGGACAGGGCAAAACAGGCACATTGGGTACAGCGCAACAGCAGCATGGGCAGTGCAAGGAGCGCAAAAGGGTACCGTATGTTGGGAGGCAGCGAGAGGGTGGGCAACAGCACGGCTCGGGCAGGTAGGCCAAACCGGGGGCCCTGGGTTTGCGCACTCTTACTGGAACAAGCACGACGCAACCACGAGAGCAAAGGCATTGGGGGCTAACGGAGTGGTGCTGGGTCGCAGACAGCTCGTTGCATACAGCGGGTGGCAGCCTGCACATGGCTGCTTGTAATCGTGGGCGTGCCAGTGGGTGTGCGCGTTTCGTGCACCGCGGCCGAAGTCCGGGGATGGGGGACGGCCCTGAGAAGCCAAGCCGCACTGCTCACTCTCCTCGGTCCTGTGCAAGGCTTGCGTCGTACCTATCTACACTGTACCCTTCTTGCTTGCGCCGTACGCATATCCGTAGAGGAGCTCCGGTCGCAGCTGGCCCAGATGGAGGGCTCCCGCTCGTCCGCCATCACAGAGCGCGACCAGCTGTCCAGCTACCTAAAGGAGCTGGTGGGCAAGGTGGACGAGCTGAGCGGCCTGTTCACCGACAACGGAGTGCAGGTGTGGGCGGGGCGGGGAGAAAGCGGTGGGGGTCGGAGAGGGGCCCGAAACGGGGTGCAGATGGGTCAGCGGGGATGGTCGCCGGGATAGGCCGCAGGCGGGAGCAGGGCGTGCGGGGCGGCGAATGGGGTGCAGATGGAACCAGGGCTGGAGGTTGAGGGTGCCGGGAGCGTGTGGAGAGGGGCCGACGAGGGACAGCGCGGCGGGTAGCGTCGTTTTGGTCCTCATGCCTGGGCACAAGTGCTATCGCCCTTTCCGTGCCAGCAGGTCAGCCGCTCGGACGTGCTCTTGACGGACGGCTCCGGGGCCAACGCAAACGGCACGGAGAGCGGGGCCTCGACCAACAGCACGGCCTCCGCGGCGCAGCAGCAGCTGTCGGAGCTGCGCGCCACGTCCCAGGGCGTGTTCGCGGCGCTGGCGGCTGCGCGCAGCGAGCTGGGGGTGCTGCGGCAGGAGAACGAGCAGCTAGCCCAGCGGGCGCAGGTGGGATCGTGCGCGGGCACAGCGTGGTGTAAGGGTGGATGTGTATCCTAGCCAGTTGAGCAGCTGTGGCAATGTTGTTCGGAATGTGGGGAAGCGGGGAACAGTACCTGGAAAGGGCAGCGCGTTGTGGAGATAAGCACGTTGCATGGGGCGCAAGGTGCAGGATCGGCTTGAGGAGCATGCAGCTGAGGGCGGCTTCCGTGGAACGATTTGTTACCGGGTGCTTGTGGCGCCACACCTGGCATGACTGGTTGGTTTTTGGCCGTCCCGCAGGCTCTCAAGGAGAGCAACCTGGAGCTGACCATGATGACCAAGGCGCTGAAGCAGCAAGTGGAGCTGTCGGCAGTGCGAGAGCAGGAGCTGCAGCAGCAGCTGGCGGCGGCGGAAGAGCAACGGCGGGAGCTGCTGGCGGAGGCGGAGGCGCGGCGGCAAGCGGACCTGGCGGCGGCCGACGCGCGGCGGCAGGCCGAGGCGACGGCGGCGGCAGAGGCGCTAGCGGCAGCGCAGCGGGAGGCGGCGGCGCTTGGGACGCAGCTGGCGGAGGCGCGGAAGAGCTATGCGCTGGTGGCGAACGCGCCGGCGGTTGAGGAGCTACTGGCCAAGGTGGGGAGAGGGGGTTGGTGGTAGGAAGGAGAACCTGCCGGTCGCACTGAGTGAGGCCAACGGGAGGGGCTGCTGCACAGGCAAATTTGATCGGTGTCGTGCTAGGAGGAGTATGCATGGAGGACGCGAAGCTGGCAGGGTTATAAACAGTCGCGGCTGGTGTACGTGCGGAGGCCAAGCTAGGAAACGTACATAAGCCAGGCTCCCTGGGATGAAACAGGGATGTCAGGTGCTGCGTGGTATGCCATTACCGCACTGCACAGCATTTCCCCCGCAGTTGGCCCGTGCAGACAGTGTTTAACGTACCCATGCCTTGATGCCCTGCCACAGGTGTCCGACATGGAGGCGCAGCTCAAGGCCTCCCGCGCCGGGGAGGCGGACATGAAGCGCTCTCTGGCGGCGGCGGAGGTGGCGGTGCTTGACGTGCGGCGCGAGGCGGCGACGCGCGAGGCGGGCCTGGCGGCGGCGCTGGAGGCCAGCCAGACGGACGCGCGGCAGCTGCGGGCGGCGCTGCATGCGCGCACGCTGGCGCAGCACAGCGCCAAGCGCAGCGGCGTGCCGGTGGCGCCCGCGGAGGGCGAGTTCGTCAACACCAACAGGTGGGGCGCGGAGGGGCACAGGGCGTGAGCATCGGAGAGTGGTAGGTGGCGGGGGCGGGAGTGGTGATCGTTGGCGGGTCGCAGGTTTGGGGAAGTAGTTTAGGTTTGGCGTGGTGCAGCGGATGCTGGCTGCTGCCGCGAGACTGGGGTAAGGGGCCGGGGCATGGGGTATGATGCCATGGGGAATCGGGGATTCCTAGACAAGCAAACGCTAGGACAGGAGATGGGTGCAGGGCTGCTGGGTTGACCGCGTTGTGTGCCCAGCTCATTGGCGCGTGCGACCGGCCACAAATGTCTCTCTGAACCGTTTTTATACCGTTTGACCGTTTCTATTGGTCTGCTCCCTACGGTGTGCAGGTTCTGGGTGCCGCCCCACCTGATGTTCGACTTCATGAAGGCGGTGGCGGCGCGGGAGGTGGCGCTGGTGGATGCTGGCGGTTTCCTCGGCATGGCGGTGAGGAGAAGGATGGGCACGGGGACATGGTATGATCGTGTGGTTGCCCTTGCACAGCGTCCTGACCTGTTCGACCAAGGAGACAAGTTCAAAGAGTTACCAGCACCGCCTCTGCACTACACTGCGCTCCACGGCCCGGGGCTTCTGCGCTTCGGACCTTCTCATTCCCCTCTGCCGCCGGTCGCGGTGAAGATCGTGTACGATGTCCTTGTTGTGCTGTGCTGCAGGTGCGGGCAGAGGGCGAGGGCGTGGTGCGCGTGGCCACGCACTGGGCCAGCGTGCCGGCCTGGGAGGCGTGGTCGGCCAGCGAGCTGGCGCGGCGGCAGCACCTGCCCACGGGCGTGTACCAATACGTGCCCAAGAAGGGTGAGGCCAGGGGCCGCGGGGTGGGCAGAGTCTCCGTCCTAAGCCACGCACGACGCATCAGAGGAGGCACTCCACGGACGGGAGTTGGCGGGGAGCACGTAGCACGCCGGTGGTGGTGTTCAGCGAGCGCAAGGTGTCAGAACAAGCTGGGATGCACCGCTGGACACCTCCAAACAGCCCTGCCGCTGTTGCTGCTGCTGTTCCGCAGGTGAAGGCTTCCCGGAGGACTTTGTGCCCTTCAAGGACCTCAATGAGCCTGTGAATGCAAAGTACTAAGCGTTATACGGTGAGAGCAGGGGAGAGCCCTCCCCTGGGGGAGAGCTTGGAATCAGGGCAGCGTGCAATAGCACAGCAGGGTCACAGGTATTAGAGAGGGTAGATGAACTCGCAGAGGGTGTGTGTTAGCGTTCCTGGGGTAGGGGCTCTGCTGTGTGCCAGTTGCTGCGGGCCAGGGAAGGCTGGTCGTGTGAGCGCTTGTGGCATGTCGTATGTGTGGCTGTGCGTGAGGGTGTGGTGGGCAGGATGAGGTCCTGGGGGTCTGGATTGATTGCATGCATTGTGGCGGCAGCTTGGCGTTGGTGGCATGTGCGAAAAGGCACTAGGACCTTGCAGGCCAGTGATCATGATGATAGGGCATAGCTGAGCCTCTGACATGAGGTAGCGGAGGACAAGTGGTTTCTGCGGGGGTCAGGGCAGCGAGCGAGCGCCTGCACTTGGGGCAGCTGGAGTTGCGGAATGGTGGCTTGGGATAAGAGTCTGCGAAGACATGTTGGTGTTGAGGCCACACCAGGGTTTGGTATGGCTCCAGAAGGGATCGGAGGCGGAATAACTCCTGCGCTTCGCGGACTGCCGCCGGGTTGCCAGAGCTTACCGAGGTAGAAGACTGCCAGCCCCTGATTTACGTAGGCCCACACTGGAGGCCTGTTGGAGGCGGTCTGTCTGAGCGTCCGAGGGTGGTTCCGTGGAGCTGGAGGAAGCCTGGCTGGGCTCTTGGCCTCTGTAGGCTACTGGAAAGGAATGCGTTCGGGTGGCTTGCAGCCATGAGCCGCGTTTGATGTACCGAGTCTGCGTGGTCATGGTCCCCGCGTGTGCGCCTCCGCACGATGCCGCAAGTTTAACCCCACTGCCTACTGTTGGTAGCAAGGCAGTTGTAGCTTGGTGTCCTAGCGACCAGGACATGACCTGACGCTGGCGGTATGCCCCCGCGTGCAGAAGCCCGCGTGCAGGTGGTGCAGCTACACGTGTACTAGTAGTTGGTGCGTGCGTATTTGGGGAGGCAGCCCTGGACTGCCGTGATGTGCAACGTTGGCCATGCTGCATATGGCCACACGTTGCATGATGTACTGGTCCTTGGTCATAACAACATACCTACGTCCGCACACTTTGCAAAAACATGACGTCCTGTCCATTAGGAAGGGGCAACAGCTGCAAGGAGACTCTCCCCGGCCGCCTGCAGCCCGGGTTCTGCCCGACGGCGCCACATCCGTCGTTGGACCTGCTGCAACCTAATGTACATACACTTGGAGCGATCAACCAACAGCAAGTGAGCGTGGCAGTAGTCGGGAAACCAAGGACCTGGATTACGCATGCGGCATGTATGTGTGGGCACTGTGAACTTCTTTGTACTGACGGTAGTCAATCGTTGTGCGTGTTGCGTGCAAGCTAGTTCTGTTTTGCGTTAAGTGTTAAGTGATGGTCGGCAGGTAGCAACCGGCAGCCCCGATGTCAGGTAGCCCCGATGTCAAGCACCCCGTGAGACCCCATGAGCACAGACTGAAGCGATGCTGGTTTGACGCAAAAAGGCCGATCGCAAGCATCCACACTCTTAACCACCACTTGTATAAATAATAAGTACCACCTTCTCGGTTCTGGTACTGCACAAGCTGCTGACATTCCATTCTTCCTGGCAAACTCTTCGCTTCGCGCCCCGCGTCAGTAAGGCTTTTGAAAAGATACTATCACCTTTACTGGATCTTAAACAGTAGATGGGAGGTACTCCTCGGAAGTTGACCCGACTGCGACTGCCCTTCGTTCAGCTGGCAGTCCAGCTTTTCTGCTAGCGGAGGTTATATGAACATGATAACAAACCACCTACGACTACACCGTACCTATGCTGCACGAGTCTCTTCCCAGCGCAGCACAGCTGAGGCACAGCATTGGTGACCTCCTTGTGCCAAGCCGAAGAGGGGCACTTCCAATGCCCGACGAACCACTACCCCCAGACAGGCGTATGCGGCGCAGCGCAGCGGCCTCTGTGCGGCGCTGCGGCGGTGTGTGGCCACCGGCGTGGGTGCTGACAGGGCTCCTGCTGCTCACCGCAGCCGTGTCCGTCAGTGGGCAGGACCCCCAGGGACAGGCCCTGTACACCTTTGTCGGAGGATCAGGAGCTGCGTTTACCACCTGGGATGGGATTAGCCCTCCCTGCAGCGGCGGTACTCCTGGTAAGTGAGGTACAGCGTCATGCCAGTGCACGGGGCCCTGACGTGCGGTTGCCGGTGAGGCGTACTTGCTTTGCACACAGCTTTCGGGGGGCCAGTTGGCATACTATGAAGCTGTGGACGGAGCCACACGGCAATGGCCGCATTTACAAGTGCATGCTTGAAGTTCGCTGGCAGGTCAGGTCGCCTGCAGAGAAGGCTTTGCCTTGGACTGCATGGGCAAGACTGGTGCATGCCCTCCTGTGCAACCAGACCCCTGTCCTGCACTGTGGAGCGATGCAGTTGCGGGGTAACAAAAGCATAGTGTAACGCAGGTTCTAGGATAGGGCGAAGCAAAATGCATGGGCATTCCTGCACTGTGGGGCCATATCCTATGCCTGCACACGCGACAGCGGCTGACAGCCTTTGTTGTGCACGCTCGTATCTTGGGCCCCTGCAGTGTACGACTACGTCACGTGCGATTCCAGTGACAATGTCATTGCCCTGGCGATTAATGGCGTCGACTTGGAGCAAGGTGGACTTACCGTAACCTTTGGTGAGCGTCAGGTTCCGCAGCTGTGCGGCCTTGAGTCCGCTGGCCACTTCAGCAGATCCGCACACGCCCCCTGCGTGCTGGCCAGACAGTGTAACAGGATCGTACATGCCGCTGTGTATGATCCCAGCCAAGGACGTCAGGAACACGCGTGACCCCGTGCCTGTGCCCTTCCGATTTTGCAGCCGCCGGTCTGCCATACCTGGAGACGCTCAAAATCACCAACTGCATCAACATCCAGTGGGCTCTCATTGACGACATTTACTACCTCACGGCGCTCAAGACACTGGACATGAGCGGCACCACCCAGTCAGGTACGCCACGCTGCTCCCTTCGGCCACTCAGACTCATGCCACTGCGCTGCCAGCTGCCACCACACGTCTGCCTCAAGGTCGTGGGCCCTTGCAGTTGAGAGGCACGTGCACCGTGTGCAAGTGGCCATGCTCGCTGCTTCACATCTTAGGCGCTCCGCTGCAATACCTTGTCGTGTACAATGCATTTGGCTGCAGGCTTGGGAGGCGACTCCCTGCCTCTGGCCATCCGAGACCTGACCAACCTGGAGGTGTTCAAGATCGACGGGCTGGGCTACTCGGGTAAGCACGTGCCTCGGGCCTGGCATGCGGCGTGAGCCGGGCGGACACGCGTTGCCGACAACCGCTGCCTTGCGCACCCACTGTGATCGGGAACCTTTCCGGTATTACAGCCTTTTGGCCATGCTGGTCAGGGTGTGGCCAAGCCTCCCAGCACCACAGTGCAGCAAAGCCAAGAGGTAGCTGCTGATCCGGGAAACCCGTATCCCCGCCCGCGTTGCCGGAACGCAGGCGCCTTGCCCCCGGACTTCTCGTCGCTCAGCAAGATGCAGGAGCTGTCCCTGGCCAACAACACCTTCAACGGCCCCCTGCCTACGGCATACTCGACGATGACCGCTCTTACACGCCTCAACCTGGTCAACAACGCGATGTGAGTTGGGCAGCAGTGTCAGGGGAGTAGCAAGTGACGTGCCCGGTTGTGGTCAGGACAGGCCGGTGTCGTACAACCTCACTGCATCACTAAAAGGGACGCCGTCTAGTTTTGCGGTTCTAGCTTTACTGAAAGCACGGCCCGCAGGGCCGCTAGGCGCTATTACACCTTGGAGCACCAAATGTCCTGCAGTTCGCCATGGCGTCTTTATCAATCACAACACCCTTTGCCTACTATGATACCTTTACAGGACCGGCAGTATTCCGCCGGCGTGGAGCAACCTGGGAAGCCTGAATACCCTGTAAGTCCGCCTGAGGTGAAATTTTGCCACCCCATGGCTGTACTGCCGTGCCGCACAAGGTTGGGTTGACCTAGTCATGTGTTCCTGGAGTACATCACCATAAAAGTGCACAGTGAAATGTCGGCACTGTAAGCTGCATAGTCGGAAAGCGGCTGGCTCTTGTGTGCTAGGCGCATCAGGCGATTTAGCTTAGCAGGCCGTGCCCTGCCGTTTTGCCACACTCGCAGCCAGCTGGACAGCAACGCGGGGCTGTGCGGGCCCATCCCCACGGGCCTGCAGGCCTGCGCCACCTTCACCTACGACGCCGGCACAATAGGTGGGTATGGAACGGTTGCGGACGCACGGCATGCTTTATACGTGCACTGCTGCAGCCGGACCTCGCTACAGGCACTACGGGCAGTTGCACCCTTTGCGTGAGGCCGTGGTGCCGTCTTGTGAGCCGGTTGTCACGTCGCTGCCCGCGGCAAGGCAAGGCCCTGGCAGGTAGCTCTGCCCGCTTCGACCAGGGAGTTACCCTTGGCACCGTGAATTCATTAAGGAGCGATGCGGTCCTTTGCTCACAATGACTGCGGGCTGCGTGCTCCCATGCCCCCCTGCAGACACCGACTGCACCACCAACGCGCCGTTGTCGACTCGGGCGGCACACGACACGGCATGCGGCGGCGGTGGAGCATCCTCGCCGCCACCTCCACCTCCGCCCTCACCAACCCCGCCGTCACCTGAGCCGCCGTCACCCGCACCGCCCTCTCCACTTCCGCCGTCACCAACCCCGCCCTCGCCTGAGCCCCCTTCCCCCCCCCCACCTTCGGCCCCTCCGCCGTCCTCCCCTCCGCCATCATCTCCCCCGCCTGTGTCCCCGCCACCCGCTTCGCCTCCGCCTTCCTCACCCCCTCCCGCCTCTCCTCCGCCGGCCTCTCCCCCGCCCTCCTCCCCTCCACCTGCCTCCCCTCCGCCTTCCTCTCCACCACCCTCCTCGCCACCTCCTGCCTCTCCACCCCCATCCTCCCCCCCTCCCGCCTCTCCACCTCCATCCTCCCCACCGCCCGCCTCTCCACCCCCGTCCTCCCCACCGCCCGCGTCCCCACCACCCGCCTCTCCTCCG
>VFQN01001070.1_pt1 | contig 48052 bp, 48 predicted proteins | sample 3512371 | NCBI WGS metagenome assembly VFQN01 (sample SAMN10412370, study PRJNA504923) | tailings metagenome | isolation source: Replicate 2 from Balatoc abandoned mine | place: Philippines: Itogon, Benguet | collected 2017-08-28
GATGGCAGTACATTGAGGCTACCAGAACCAAATGAGAAAACGAAGTACATTCTAAAACCCATTCCGCCCGATTTGCCCAACGCTGACGAAATTCCTGCTAATGAACACTTGACTATGCAAATTGCCCAGCAAGTGTATGGTATTCCAACGGCGGTCAATGGTTTGATTTTTTTTGCCGACGAAGAACCTGCTTTGCTCATTAAACGCTTTGATTTTCGTCCTGATGGCGCGAAATGGCGGCAAGAAGATTTTGCCTCCTTATCAGGAAGAACCAAGCAAACCGCAGGCCTGGATTATAAATACGAAGGAAGCTACGAAGAAATGGCTCTATTGATTAAACAACATTTGCCCGCTTATCGGGTAGAAACAGAGAAATTTTTTCAATTGGTCTTGTTCAATTATTTGTTCTCGAACGGCGATGCTCACCTCAAAAACTTCTCTATTATCGAAACCCTTGACGGTGATTTTGTATTGAGTCCTGCTTACGACTTGATTTGTACCCGTTTACATCTCACTGATTCGGATATGGCGTTAAAAGATGGACTTTTTAGTAATGATTACGAAACCGATAGCTACACCGCCAATGCTTTTTACGCTTTCCCTGATTTCCTGATATTTGGTTCTCGTATCGGTATTACTGAAAAACGGGTACGTCAACAATTGATTTTTTTTCAGAAAGACTACGAGAAAGTACGGGCCATGACACAAAATTCCTGGTTGAGCGATGCCGCCAAAGCCACGTACTTAGCTTGTTACGAATCTCGGTTGCAACGATTAAATTACGCTTTCAAGATGAACAAGTAGGAAAATCAGAAAAACAAATCCTTCAATTCTTCGCTTGTATATTTATCACTTTGCAAGAGTTGATAGTAGGAATACGCCTTATTGATGAGCGTATCGGTATATTGTAACGAAATGAAATTAACTCCATTTTCGTACAAAAATGACTGATACTGCAATAAATTCTTGGCATTTCCACGACCTGAGTACATGTTTTTAAAATTATGATACTCAATACCCACTATTTCGGCTAATTGTTTGAGATTCATTTTCTTGATGTTTTCGAGCGTACTCGTGTCAGCCCGTTCAAAAATAGCGTCGGTCATGCGTCGGTTCTTATACACAAAAAACGAGTACGTAAATACCAACTTCCAGTAGTATTCACTCGCTTCGGGGTGTTCTTTCACAGTTGATAATTTCGCTTGCAATTCGGCTTGTTCTTCGGGCTTTTCCGAAGATATTTGCAAGGTTTTCAGTATATCTTCTCCTACCAAAATAGGATTGTAGCTACCTTTCTCATCGGCTGCTAACTTAGGTCTTCCTCGTGGGTTCATTGGTTACAAATTTTCAAAGTGGTCCGCCGAAGCGTCGAAGCGCCGATGCGGTGGTTAGATTATTTAGTGGTGGTAACTCCGTATTCTGCCATTTCGTACTCAATTAGTAGTGAAATATCTTGCTTCACACGGTGGTAATGTTCTTGTAAGAGCTTATTTCTAAAAGAATGTTTCTCGGACTCAGTTAATTTTTGATAATCAACCTTGTACTTTTTTTCAACCATAACTGCCAAATCATTGATTTTAGGCAGTTTTTGTGTCTTTTTGAGTTGCTCTTTTTCAACACTCACAAAAGCTTTGAACGTTTTCAAATCAAATTCCTCGCCAAAATTATCTACAAACTGCCCAACAAACTCACCTTGCTTCAAAGTTGAGATTTTAGAGGCAGGAATTACGTCAGCCTGCTGCGTCGAAACGTTGATGGTAGTATCATTTTTAGAATATGTGATTGATTCCTTTTCCTGATTGGTCTTACCAAAACGACGGGATAGTTTCTCAGCGGTTTCAAAGACTACCGTTCCCGAGAACAGATTGCCAATGATGTTGATAATTACCTTTGCTTCTCGCTCGCCATAATCTCGAACCAACTGCTCAAAGTCTTGCACTCCTAACCAAGTCGCTACTTTATTGCTTCGGGCAGTGGCAATGAGCATATCTATCCCCTTGATAAACATGGTCGGCAACTCGTCCCAAAAAAGAGCCGATTTTAGCTTTCCTTTTTTGTTCACAAGCTTCATCATTCGAGAGGTATAAAGTGAAAACGCCGTGCCATAGACACTAATCCGTTCGGGGTTGTTACCTGTGCAAAGTATTTTGGGGTCGTCTGGATTATTAATGTCTAAACTAAAATCATTGCCCGTCATTACCCAATACAATGTCGGCGATGAAAGTCGAGCCATGGGAATGCGTACTGATGAAATCTGTCCTTCCAACTGCTCCATTGCACCACCTGCTTTGGCATCAATAAACGGACGGACGTAGATCTCGACCTCAGGGTACTGCTCCATTATCTGAAACGTTTCGTCATAACGACGGTTGGTAAATTCGAGCGTGTGCGGAAACGTGCAGATTTGGCCTAATCGCTTAAAATCCTCTAAAAGTTTAGGACTTTGCTCGCCTTCATTCTTTTGTTTTTCCTGCTCGTACAATTCCCGATATTTCATGCTGACCGTACGTAAATACCAAATCACTGAGGTAAGAAAGTTAATTGCTGACTCGGGAAAAAACTCACCTTGCTTCTGCGCCCAAGTGCGGTTAAGGTTCAACATAATGGTCTGCGCCGACTCATAAGCATCCATCACGTCCGTCATCAATTCAGGTAACAGTGGGTTACAACGGTGCGAATATTCAATATCATCAAAGTTGATAACGTAAAATTTGGGGATAATTGGCTCACCGTTCGCTTTTTTACCCCATGCAAATTTGTTTTCCCGTAAGATTTTCAAATACGCATTATAGGCTTCTTCGGTTAGGTCAGGAAACTTAAAGTCATAAACGTAAGCAGTATATCCTTTATATATAGACTGCCAAAGCGCAGGTATCAAAATTGCATACGATTTACCCGACCCAGGTACTCCCAATACCATTGTGGAACGGAACGGGTTTACAATATTAACCAACCCTTCCCGCCATTTGCCACGGTAGTGATAAGTTGTTTTAAAATGAATTGAAAACTCGTTAGATACAAACGCCTCATTTTGAGGAAATTCCTCATTTGATTCATTGAAAATATCATTTTCAGGCTGAACAAAAAGCAAACGAGAAAGATATTGACCTGACTTGACCAAAAACAGTGTACCTATCAATGTTAAGATAATATATAATGTATCAATCAGAATAGGAGAAAAAGTAGGTTTTAGATAAAGTAGAAAAATTGAACCCATGAATAAAGCTGTTCCCATTGCAGCATCAGTCATTATTTTCTGCCTTTTCACGTTGGGGTCAATCTTTCCTTTTGAGCCAAGTGAATATAAAAAAATCAAAAAGTAGGTCAGAATTTTGGACAGAATAGGCGTGTTAAACAATCCAAATTGTCGATGGAGCTTGGTCAAAAACGTATAAATAAAGCCTCGAATGGGCAGACTTTCAGCTAAAATCTCATGGCAAAACCACAAAAAATGAAACACTAACAGAAGTATGGCAATGATCAGTAATAGCTCAACCCCCTGAGCATATCCTTCTTTCTCTTTGCTCGTCAGCCCCGACATTTTGAATATTCATTTAATTAGGGGCTTAAAATAATAAAAACATTTAATTATATAACATTAAATTATACTTTTATGTTATTTGAGTAGATGAGCGGCTGTATTTTTACTATTTGTTCTCAAATGCCCTTCTTAACTCTAAGACTTGGGAATCTTTTTCCTCGTCTTCCTTCATTCGTTCTTTAAGGTGTTGATAATAGAGATATACTTTGTAATCGTTTGTATGTTTGTAATAAATCAACGCTCCCACCAATGAGCCAGCCACAATTCCCATGAAATTATCCACTGAGTCTTGTACCATGTAGTAGGTCAAAAATCCAATGATGAGTGTCAAGCTCCAAATTAAGATTAGACGAACAAACCTCACCTGAATCAATGCCCAAAAGGTCACCGCCGCAACGAAGAATGTCAGCAAGCCATACGACCAATGCAAATCATATACTTTACAGACTTTGTACCCAGCAAAAATACCAATGGCAAGTGCTTCGTAGTCTAAAATCCCGATTGGATAATCAATTTCTGAATGGTGTTTTCCGTACTCCAATCTCATTGTTTACAAATTCTTAAAGTGGTCAATCAAAATCTGCGCCACCATGTCTTTGATGTTGATATCCTGCTCCACTGCTTTGAGTTTGATTTTTTTCATCAAAGTAGCAGGGATTTTCACGTTAAACTGGGTAATTTCCTCTTCTGGTTCTTCCACACTTTTTTTCTGAACCTGTTGAACAGGCTCTACTTTTTGCATGGGTAAAGTAGCAGGTTCTTCTACTAATTTTGTACTTAACTTCCCCAAGCGGTTTTTAAATTCGTCACTTACTGCCATACTGATTTATTGGTTTAAAGTTGTTCAACTATTTCTTCGGCTAAGGCCATCATCTCCTCACGTGCTTTTTCGTCTTCGATATTTCCCACGCCATTGGCCACTACCGATCGAATATAGCTCACTCGTTCCATCACTCTGGTTTTGAGCGTTGGTATAGGATAACTATCTAAAATATTTTTAATATCTGCATTCACACTTGTCCGATGCTTTACCATATTCAGCACAATGCCTGCCTTCATGGCTGGATTTTGTTTTTGAGCTTCTGCAATCAACGCAATGGTTGCTTTAATTGCCATCACGTCTAAGTAACTCACTTTGGTAGGTACTAACACAAAATCCGAAATCTCGAATAACGTTGAAAGTTGGTCGGTCAAGTAAGGCGGGGTATCAATAATCAAAATATCCAACTCGGGTACATTCCCTGTGGTGAGTACTTCCTGCGGTACGAGGGTAATCCCTTCAAGCAAATCACCCAAGCCTACTACGCTACCTTGTAAGTCAGTATCAAGAATGCCTACTCTGAGTGTATCCTTAAATAGAAAAGAAAGGTTTAGTGCCAAAGTAGTCTTGCCTACTCCCCCCTTCTGGTGCGCCACGGTTATTACTTTCATTGGTTATTGTCAGCTATTTTTCAGCTACAAAGCAACCTATAAATAGTAAAATATCAAAATAAAAGTGTATCTGAATAGAAAAATATTAAAATATCTCAATCAAAACCTGTAAAATTTTAGGAGTACACAATTCATTGGTTTATACATGATTAAAGATACATCACAATTTAAAATAAATAATTTTTATTATTTAAAATCACATAATAAAAAATAAATTTATTTATTTTGCGTTTGAAATTTAATTACAAACCACAATAAACACGTATTGATGAAAAGGAAAGTTCACTACCTATGGGGAATTGCTTTGACAATAACGGCTTTAACCCAATCCAAGGCACAGAACGCAGGAATTCAACGAGGCGCACAGGTTATTGAGCAACAAGCCACCGCCTTACAAGCCTATTTTACACCAGTAACCACCATTATTTATGTTATAGCCGCCATTGTGGGGTTAGTTGGTGGGTTTAGAATTTACAGTAAGTGGCAAAACGGCGACCAAGATACCCAAAAAGCTGCTGTGGGTTGGATGGGTGCCATTTTGTTCATTTTGGCCATTGCAGCTACGCTACAAGCTGTGTTCTTTTAAGCCAATGAAACGACTTCACTATATCGTTTCTTCATTTTTGCTGGCTACACTAATGAATGAATATACATTTGCTCAATCAGTAGATTTGACAAAGAAAAGTGGATTTTCGAGGGTGGGAATTGGTGAACAGTTTACTGAACCACTACACAATAATCTTTCTATGTTCGTCACTTTTACTTATTTGGTTTGTGGATTCATGGGTTTGATTGGAGGGCTTCGGATTTATACTCGCTGGCAATTAGGTGAAAGCGAACGCATTACCACTGAAATTTGGCGGTGGGCAGCCGCAATACTTGCTGTGATTGCTATCACTACGGGGCTGAGTGCTTATGTTTCAGAAATGGAAGTTGGTTCTGCGCGGATTACTCAACAAGATTTTGGCATTAACCCTTAACGATGGATTCATTCTACGCCATAGCCCGAAATACATGCCTATCACTGGCGGCTGCCGCTGCGGTGATAGCTGGACTGCGACTGTTCCAAAAATGGAATCGAGGTGAAGAAGTGGAAGGCATGATTTTTATTTGGTTAATCGGAATCCTGTTTGCGGGTGGTATCGTAGTCATGGTAGATAATTTTATTGTGGGTGGAGCTTATGTCTTTTTCACTGGTATTTCGGGAACAGCAGAGGGACTTTCTATTGAACTCTATCATGCTTCACTATTACTCGGTATTGTCATTACAATTGTGGGAATCATCAAAATCTACCGAAAATTTCAAAATGGAGAAGAAGATCTTTATGAATATATGCTCAAATGGTTCGGGTCATTGTTGTTTTTGTTCAGTATGGGTTATTTAATCAGTGCAATTCTATGAAGTCTTTTCCTGTTTTTAGGGGCGTTGACAATGAAATTGAGTTTCGAGGATTACGAGGCAAATATTTCTATTACGCCACTGTCGGCATCATTGCCAGTATTTTCCTGACGTTGTTTTTGTACATCATCGGGTTGAATACATTGATTGCTATTTCGGTATTGTTGATGAGTGCAGGCAGCACGCTTTTTTATACCTATGATGCCAATAAACGACACGGACGCTGGGGCGAAATCAAATTAGCGATCAAAAATCACAAACCCTTTTTTGTTTACCAAAACCGTTCGTTTGCTCGACTGATTGAAGTACAAACTTTATCCAAACGCAAGTGAAAAGTATCAACCAAAACAAGGCAAAAAACCTTGAAACGCTGTTTCCAATTTTGGCGGTGGATGCCGAAACAGACATCATTGTTTCCAAAAATGCAGATTTGACGGTAGCTTTTGAAATGAAGGTGCCTGAAATCTTCGCCATATCTGATGGCGAATACGATACGCTGCACGATGTGTTGGTTCGAGCAATCAAGATTTTACCCATCGGATACATGATTCATAAGCAGGATATGTTTATTGAGGACGAATACCATCCAAATTTTGAGAGTGCCTACTTGCAATCTAACAATTATGTGGCGTGGGAAAACGAACGGCACTTTGCAGAGCGTCCCTACCTACGGCATCGGTGTTATTTGTACATTACTCGTCCTGCTTCTTCACCTTTGAAACGAACCAGTCAACAGTCCTCGTTCCTCAAACGTCATTTAGTACCCAAGGAAATCCAAGACCCAAAAACATGGATTGAATTTACGGACATTGTAAATCAATTCGAGGCAATCTTCAACGATTCGGGAAAGGTAACGCTGAACAGGCTAAACAAAGATGAAATTCTCGGCACAAAAACTGAAACAGGCCTTTTTCAAAAATACTTTTCGCTTTCATTCGATGACGAAGTGTTATATGACCTCGAAACAAAAGACGGGTTGAAAGTGGCAGGTAATACAACTTACACCTACGCCATTACCGAACTCAACGATTTTCCGAACGATTTACAAAATTCGGCTCGGCTCGAACAGTTCTCCACCGACAGCAGTCATTTTCCCATTTCAACGGGTTCGACGCTGGGAATGATGTTATCTTGCAATCACGTATATAACCAAGCGTTAGTAATTTGTGATGGTGATACAATGGTAAACGAAATGGTCGGAGAAGTACGCCGACACTATTCTTTTTCGGCATGGTCAAAGGAAAACGAAGTGAGTATTTCAGCCAAAGATGCCTTTATGGCAGAAGTGAAAGCCAACAACCGCAAAGTCGTAAAAGCACACTTCAATGTGATGGTTTTTCACCGAGATTCCGAAATCGCCGACCATTATCGTTCATTGGCTGCGGCGGCCATTTCAAAGTTAGGATTCAAGCCAAAGTTGACTACCTGGGATGCTGAAACGCTGTTCTGGGCTTGTATCCCTGGAAATATTTCTGAAATCGGAACGGATAACTTGGCTACCTGTTTTTTGGAAGAAGCTACGAGCATTTGGAACGTAGAAACCAACTACCAAGACGGTTTTTTCTACAAAAACGGTATTTTACTTACTGACCGCTTTGGTCGTCCGTGTATGGTTGACCCATTCTTTGCCCCGTTGGAAAAAGGGTTGATTTCCAATCGAAATTTTATGGTCATTGGCCCATCGGGGTCAGGTAAGTCGTTTACAATGAACAATATCATTTACTACTTGCTTTCCCATGGTGTACACATCAGCATGGTGGATGTGGGGCACTCGTACAAACGACTGTGCAAACTCATGGGCGGAAGGTACATTACCTACGAAACAGATAACCCCATTAATTTCAATCCCTTCTACATGAAGGACTTGAACCCCGACGAAGAAACCAAGGATGCTTTGGCAAATTTGTTGATGGCCCTTTGGAAAAAAGACGGGGAACGGTCGTCCAAATCCGAAGAAGTAACAATTTCGAGCATTGTTCACGAATACTACGTGGCTCTACGTCGCAATCGAAATGATGGAAATGATATTTTTCCATGTTTTGATAGCTTTTATGAGTTCACTCAAAATGACTATCCTGACATCTTTAAGCAAAACCAGGGGCGCTCGGAAAAAGAATTTGACTTGCAAAACTTCCTATATGTCTTGCGTCCATATTATAAAGGGGGGCAGTATGATTACCTGCTCAATTCTCGGCAAAATATTGACCTCATGGATTTACCTTTCGTAATTTATGAGTTAGACAACATTAAAGACCACCCAGTACTTTTTCCCGTGACAACTATTATGATTATGAACACCTACGTTCGTAAACTATTCAGTGTAAAAGGAGTATTGAAAATGTTGGTCATCGAAGAAGCGTGGAAAGCTTTGGCAAAAGACAGTTTTTCTGATTTCTTACGCTGGTGTTCAAAGACCGTTAGGAAGCATTACGGCTCATTGGGGGTTGTTACACAAGAAGTAGATGATTTGGTTGGAAATGCTATCGTCAAAGATGCCATTATCAACAATTCACCCATTAAATTTCTGCTCGACCAGAGTAATTATGAGAAACGTTTTGGTGAAATCATGCAGACACTGGCACTCTCCGAAAAGCAAGCGAACATTATTTTGAGTATCAACAAAGGCAAAAACCCAAACCGTCCACCATACAAAGAATTAGCTTTGTTACTGGGGGACTATTGCAAAGTTTATGGGGTTGAAGTTTCCAAAACGGCCTATGGAACTTTTACCACTGAACGGCGAGAAGTGGAGGAAATTCAAGATTTAGCCCAAAACAAGTACAACGGCAACCTTGAAAGTGCCGTAAAAGCGTGGGCAAACGGTGAACGCACAACTGTTTTTCAACCTTAATACTTACTCTCATGTTACGCTTAAAACCCTTAAAATTACTGGCTCTGATAGGCTTATTGGCCTTTTTTCAATTGAAAGCCAACGCACAGTTTGTCGTATCCGACCCTTTGCATACGGCAGTTACTCAGCTCATCAAATTATTGCAAGACCCTTCGTTTAAAACCTTGGTCAAGAATGTCGAAAAGTTGAAAAAAGTAGCCAGTGGAGTACAACAATTTCACAGGGGAACCCAGTTGGTTTCAACCATTACCCAAACGACTTCGATGCTCAATCAAATGGCTAATTCAATTGGAAAGGATGGGCATATTTATCCTGCCGAGTACCAGCTAATTATTCAGGATTTTCAAGGTTTAACCAAAGCAGGAACGGATATTTTGAAAGATATGAGGCAATCTACCTCACAAAATATCCTTGAAATGAATGATTCCGAACGAATGAATTGGCTCAACATGGCGCACGAACGAGCGGGAAAATTTCAAAATCTGGTACAAGCATACTACAATCGAATCCGAGCTATGTCCATGAGGAGAGCTGGAAATTTACGAGATCGACAGGCTACGGCCAAGCTCTATGACATTGCCTTAGCAAACGTTACAAGCAACCCATTAGGGGGGAATTTTAACTTTAACAATGGCAACGAACAAGCTTATGATGCTTTTTACCCAGAAGGAACTTCTGTTTTGGACAACTACACCGAAACCGAGGATGCACTCAAAATGCGTCAGGCACAAGAGGATTTTAACAAACGTCTTTTGAATTATCAAGATGAACTACAAATCGCCGAAATGAAGGCACAGCGTATAGCTTTATCCATGAAGATCGCAGAAGGTTACCGACCGATTGAAAACTGGGCTGGGACAAAAACGGTAGGTTGGGCAACCCCTGACGGTAAAGAGATTTCCAAAGAAGAATTTGAGGTGATTGTCAAGATACTCGGACGGGAATTACTGGTTCCGATGCGAGAAGAACTGACCAAAAAATACCGAATTGACGAAGGTATCAAACTGAAATAGCATGAATTTCGATATTCTAAAAACGCTCGAATACGTCTATCAAAGTACACTCACCAGTTCTAATGGTGCTGCGGAGAAAATAGAAGTCAGCATACGGGCAGTGGCGGGGATTGGTGCGTTGGTCTATATCTTTTCGAGATTAATTGGGCAAATTTCCCGTAACGAACCGATTGACTTCTTCCCGTATCTACGTCCGTTTCTTATGGTCTTACTCATTGCTTCCGCTCCCAAAATGTGTGACGTGATGGACGCTTTTGGCAAGAAAACAGTAAGTTTGGTCAACGCATCAAACGGAGATTTATACGAAAAGGTCAAGAAGAACACCGAAATGGTACAAAAGAAAATTCGGGAGAAGTGGGACGAAATTGGTACCAACCCACAACGTTACAAAGAAATTTTCGGTGGTGACTTAAACGAAGACCGTGAAGCATTTATGGGTTTGGGTAGTGTCGGCGTTGATTTCAAAATTGGATTCCAACGTTTTTCAGAGGAATTTAAGTTTCAAATTTTGTCTGCTCTTCAAGATATTTTAATGGCCATTATGCACTTGGCCGAAGCCATTTTATTCTTGATTTCCATCTGTTACCGCCTCGTACTAAGAATGGGCGCCCCCATTGCGTTTGTATTAGCGATATTTCCTGGCTTTACTCAAAATATAGCCAGTTGGTTTGGTAGTTACATCAACTACACACTTATGCCCACCGTTGCGGCTTTGTACAGCAGCATTGCCTTTGCCGCTTCTGATGCCTACCTAAATGCCTACGACCCTGCGGCTGCCGTACAATCGGGAGGAGCTGAGGCTCAGCAACCTGAGTATTTAGGATTGGCCTACATCGCCTTACTCGTCATGTTTCTGATGGGCTATTTTCAAGTTCCTTCTATGACCAATATGCTAGTAACCGTAGGCGGGGTCGGGGCAATGGTACAAGGAGCTACTCGCATGGTTAATCAAACGCTTGGTAGTGCAGCCTCATCAGTGGCCAAAGGAACGGCTGGTGCTGGTACTCGAATATTGAGAGATACGAGCAAAGCTTCATTGGATGGTTTAGTAAACATTCCCAAGAACGTTTCAACAGGTGTCCAACAAGGCTCTAACAAAGGTGCAAGCTATGGTTCACAAGGGAAAGTAGTTGGTGGGGTAATTGGCGGAGTGGGTGGCTTGGCAAAATCTACGGTTGGAGCAACAGCCCTCGGAGCCTTAAATGCGACAAAACAGGAAGGTAAACGCCAAAAGAATCGTTTGAATCGTAAAATTAACCGTCTGTAAACCCATGCTTTTAAAATCATTTCAATACCGAAATAATCTATTGTACCGCCACCGAAAAACGCTCAATTTCAATCTTGTAGCGTTGGGGCTATTGGCCTTCATGACGATTGTAATAGTAATTTGGTCATTTAAAAAATACCAACGCAACACGGCTAAAACCTATGTTTTTCATCAAAAAGGGGCATCCATAGAAATTTACGACGATAAAAAATGAAAGAATTATTGCAATTAGAAAAGGACTTCCAGCGAGGTAGATTGCTGGTCATCGTGGCGTTTGCTTGTTCGTTTCTCATCTCTATTGCGGCAGTGGTGCTGGCGTTCAAATACAGTAACGATTTCTCAAAACGCATCTATCTGGTCAATCGAGGTGAGGCCATCGAAGTAACCTGCGGAGACGTTACTGACAACCGTCCTGCCGAAGCTCGTCATCATGTAAGCCGTTTTCACGAACTATTCTTTAATGTTTCGCCTGACCCAAAATCCATTGACGACAACATGAAAAAGGCATTGTTTCTATGTGATGAGTCTGCCAAGAAGTTACATGATAACCTCAGTGAGCAGAATTTTTACCGTGAAATGATACAGGGGAACGTAACTCAACGGGTTAAAGTAGATTCTGTTTTAACGGATTTACGAATGTATCCTTACCGAACCATCACCTACGCAACACTTATTCAAGAACGAGCCACTGCCATTTCAGAAAGGCAACTTATTACGCAAACGTATTTGGTGGACATCAATCGTTCCGATAATTCACCCAACGGTTTTTTGATGCGTGATTTCCAAATTCTTACTTCCAAAATCGTGCGGGAACGTTCAAAATAGCCATGCGCTCAATATTCAGAAAAACCAAAAAAGAGGAAGAGCATCCTGCCTTTCAAGTGGGAGAACAAGTAGGCAAATGGTTTTCGGAACTGACTATTGAAATAGCAAACTATCTAAATAGCTGGCAACACCGAGTAGGCTTTCTATTAAGAAACGTACTGATTCTAACCATTTTGCTTTTACTTTTCGCATGGTTCATTTGGCAAATACGGAATGTTTTTAATTAAATTTTTCACTACCAATGCACATGAATAACAACTCAAATCCGCACCATGTGCCCATGACGGCAGGGGCTGAAACGGCTAAAAAATTGAGTTTTAATAAAAAACAGTTAGCCATGTTTCTAATCCCAATTGCTTGTTTAATCGGAATAGGAATTTTTGGAGTGATGGGTGGATTTATCTCAACTGGTCAAAGTAATTCTGCTGATAGTACTCACCTCGACTTAGCCCCACCCGAAGCAAAACTAAAAAATGTGAAGGATGACGACAAGTATGACAAAGACTTTACCCCTTCCGACCTTAGCCCTAATCGTTCAGGTACAAATGCCCTTGATCAACACGCTGCTCAAAATACCGAAATGCTCACGGGTCAGAACCCAACGCAACGCATGGGCACGAATGAATACTTGACTGAAAATGATTTGCAAGAAATTGAACAGCGAAACAATAAACTAAAATACGTTTCGCCCACTGAGCAAAAGCAGTTTCAAAAACGTCAATTTGCCAAGCAAAACCAACGTCAATTGCGAGAACAGCAACGGGTGTTGAATACGATGTACCACAGCCCGAAAAGTAAGGAGCAATTAACTGAGGAACGCCAAGACCAAGCCGACCGTGATTTTAATCGCCATGCGACCGAAACTGTTTTACGGCAAATCGAAATGGCCAATCAAAGGAACGTGGGTGGCCAAACCGGAGGTGGAGCTTCCCCTGCCCTGTCTGCCGAGCCATTGATGAGCAAAGAATATTTGACTCTCAAAAAAGCCTACGGAGGTCAATTGCCCACGGAGTACCGCACGTTGTTCAAAAAGGAAATTGAGGCAGAGAACAAGGGCCTGCTTAAAAATGAAGCCGAAGGACCAACAACCCTAATTTTGACAGAATCCGAAAAGAGAACTACTAATGGTTTCTACGGCGCTAACAGTGCAAAAACCAACTCCAAATCAGCCCGAACGAACAACACGGCTATTGAAGCAGTAATACATGGCGACGGTGACAAAGTGGTAGTAGAAAATGGAAGTACCCTAAAAATTCGATTGACTGAAACCGTACAATTGCTGTTAAATAGTGAACGAGTAACTTTACCTGTTCACACACTTCTGGCAGGAACTTGTCAGATTAACGGAGAAAGGATTAGTGTTACAATCAGTAGCATTAGACTCGGCGTCACCCTCTATCAAACCAATCTCACGGTATATGACTTGGATGGCCGTGCAGGGCTTTATGTTCCTAAAATTCGAGAGAAAAACATCATCGCCAATAGTTTGGGGCAATCAGCACAAACAGCAGTAGCTTCACCTTCTTTCTTTATTCAGCAAGGCAGTTTAGGACAACAGGTAGGTACACAAATGGCCTTACAAGCTGGGAATTCGATTTTTTCGGGCGTGAGAGCATACGCCCAAGCGAAAATTGCGAATGTGAAAGTAACGGTAAAACCCAATTACAAAATCTTACTCAAACCCACCGAACGGGGGAGTTCGTTTGGAACAATCAACGAATAATAAACTATCTTAATATGAAACTATTTTTCTATCCGACTGCTTTGGTCGGGCTCATCTTGTCGCTTTCAGGTTATGCTCAAAAAGAAGGAGTTTCAGTAGCTAACCCAATATTGACTCAATCAATAAACAGCACTCCTTACATTTTACCCATTGACAAAGGCTCAGTAAAAGGCAGTTACCCCATTGGGGTTTCTAATCGAAAAACAACTCATATTATTTTTCCCGCCAAAATCAGAGAATTTGACGCTGGCACAGGCGATGTAATTACCCAAATACCCGAAACAGTTCCGAATATCCTGCGAGTAAAAGCCAAAGAAAAAGCCGATTTCTGCGAAACCAACATGACGGTTATCACCGAAGAAGGTAGCTTTTACAGTTTCTTGGTTCGGTTTCAGGAAGATCCAGAGATACTAAACATCAACATCGCTAATAATCTGTTGGCAGACAATTTTACGTCTGACCAAAAAGGGATAAACCACAGTCCTACTATTTCATTATCCAGTGAGAAAAATGAAAACGAGATGCTAACCGAATGTCAAAAGGTTCAAAAGTTGACTTCATACGTTCGGAATATCGGTGCTTCTAAAATGAAAATGACTTGTTTACTCACCAGCTTATATGTGAAAAACAAAACGATTTACTTTCAAATGAGCATCAAAAATGACTCAGAGATTGAATACGAAATTGATTTCTTCAAGTTTTACCTGCGAGACAAAGACGTACTCAAACGCATGGCGGCCCAAGAAGTAGAAGTAAAACCTTTTACCAATTATCCCAAAACATTGACTACCATCCGCAGTAATACCGAATACACCACAGTGTATGCCCTTCCCTTGCGAACTTTTCCTGAAGACAAGGTAATTGAAGTAGAGCTATACGAAAAAGACGGTGGTCGCCATTTGCGTTTCCAAGTGGAAAGCGACATCATGCTGCAAGCAAAAAATCTTTAATCCTTTGATTTTGAGTTAACAATGAAGAATACTAAACTATCAAAATATTTTTCTATTCAAATAGCCGCTGTTTGGTTAGTCTTCGGAGTTGCGGTAAATGCCCAAAACCACTTAAAAGGGCAACATTTCTTTGAAGGTTATTTAGGTACAGTGGGCGGTTTTCGCCCGCTTAGTGGCTTCCAAATACTACTTTCAACAGGAAAATACAACCGCCATTACAACGCCTGGAAAGCCACTGCCAGTTACCAACGCAAAACCTCTGAACTCGTTGATTCAACCAACATCCCACAAGAACAATTTACCTTGGGATATGGCTACGAATTTATTTTACATCGCAATGCCACCCGTACTTTTTTTGTACGGGGATTGGCTCAACCCTTTGCAGGTTATGAATCCGTCAACCATGACCAAGCTATTTCCGAAACTGCAACACAACATTCCAAGTTTCTGGTAGGCCTGGACGCTGGCATCGAAGTAGAAATAAACCCCGTTATCTTCGGTTTCCGCCAACGGTGGAACCCTACATCGTCGGTGCAGGCTTTTCATTCAACGGTGTTTGTGGGGGTGAGGTGGCATGGAAGGTGAGCCCCTCAAAGGTCCTCAATTCCCATTTTTAAGAAAACAATGTCATCAAAAGTTGGGTTATTAGCATTGAAAACTTTGGCTATCAAATACTTATCCTTTTCAGATGCAATCATAAATTTCCACTCAGAATTTCGGAGTATAACATCAATTTCATCAGATTCATTACTGGTAGTAGTAGATTTTGCATCAATGTAATACATGACATTTTGCAAGTCTTGTGTTAAAACTTCAAAATCGTATTTAGTTCCATACTTTTCACCAGTGTTTTTTTCGCTAACCCATCTTACCCGCTCTTTACCAAAACTTCCAATTAGGTACTCATTTACAATTATTTCAGCTTTCAAACCTGAATTTATTTCTGTCCTAAACACAGTATTAATACTCCTATCTTCTGCTTCTTCTGGCTTTGAATAGTTTTTGACCATTAAGCCAAGAGAGATTAATTCTTTTAGTTCCTCTATGGAACGCCCCTCCATAAACTTTTGAATTGCCTTTTTTTCTTCCGAAAAATGGATGCCTGACTGAGAACCTAAGTTCTCTGAATAATAAAATTCAAGATAACTCGCTCGTTCTTGGCTATTTAACTCAGCCAAAAAAATGTTCTCATAATCAGAATTCTTATTTATGAAAACCTGATTTTCAAGCGGATAAATATCTCCACTTTCAAATTCACCAATAATTTCACCTAAAAATTTTGTCTGGTACGGGATTTGACCATCATACAGAAAAACGGATTTGTTGTGTATTTCTTCCCAACGCTTTAAATGAGGCATTTCCCATTTCTCCGAAATTCTTAGCTTTTCTATATTTACGGTTTCTTCAAGACTTATTTTCGTTGGGTTAAGGCTTTTTAGCCAAGCTTCTGATATAATATCACTCAAATAAAAGTGGCTCTTTTGGGTCAATATGTCAAAAATTTTCTCAAAAAAAACAGTATCAACCTCGCCAGCATAAAATTGGTAGTTGTTGTTGAGAATTAGCTCTATCTCCGACTTTCGGACGTTTTTTATAATCGGAATTGGTAATTGAGCATGATAGGGCAGTTTAGAGTATAGATTTTTCAAAATGCCTACTTGCTTAGTATCCATTGGAACTGTCGAATTCTTACCAAAAAACCAAAACAAAGTATTTGAAAGTGTAACTGTGTCAGTTTTTAAGTTTGCCAATAAAATTTCCGTGTCAATATCAGACTCTAATATCAATGCTTTCCGAAGTTTAACAACGTCTGAGTTTTCAGAACGTAAACCTGTGCTACTTAAATAGGCTAATTTTTCGATAGTTTTATCATTTTCAAACCAATCTGTAACCCACTTTGGGATTATTTCTGAGCCATAGGCATAGTCATCGGGATGAATCCATTCTCTAACTTTAAAATCAGGTAAAACGCTTTGTTTTAATACATTTCCGAACCCTTTCTCAAACAGTTCATTCAGTATTTCAGAAGCCTGAACTGCTGAAAAATCAAAACCATTTAGGATTGCTGAATCATTCCGAAGGTTTGCCTGAATCATTAGAAATGCACCTTGCATAGGATTGATAATTTTAGGATAACCTCTTCTCAATTCATCATACACACGCGCAAGTTGTTTTCTTTCGGTTTTAAAAATTAACCGAAGATGTTTTCGTAAGTCTTTATCTTTAAACTGCTCATACTAATTCAGATTTGATATGACGTATTTTTTATATAAGGGAAACAACACAAGGAAATAATTGTATCTGTGTCCTCAAATAACGTTTCCAAAATATCCTGAATACGGCTTTGAGCTTGTTGCAAACAACTGAAAACCCTGTTTTTCAATCGACGTCTTATCTCTTTAAATAGCCTTTCTGCCGGGTTTAACTCGGGGCAGTAAGGAGGCAGCTTTTGAAAAACCAAATTGGGAACTTTCTGTAAATGAGCTTTATGCGCCTTAGCGCCATCCATTATAAAGAGTGATTTGGTATCTAAACAGGAATCAACTTGGTGTACAAACCATTGAAACCACTTAGCATTTAGTTTTGGCAAAAAAGCAGCGTATCCCTGACCAGTAAAAGGGCATAAACTTAGATATAAGTATAGAGACTTATACCCTATTTGAACCGGGGTATACGGACGGTATCCCGTAGGAGCCCACTTGCAGCCTGAATCTGTACGTGTCCCAGCCCGTAATTCGTCGTGACACAAAATGGCCTGATCGGGAAAATCTTTTCTTAACTCGGCAAATTTTTTTTAAAGAATTCCAGATCATCCCTATTCTGTTTGCAAGGGACGGGCCTGCCTGTTTTCAGTTTTATGCCTAAGCGTTTACAGAGGTCAAAAACGCCTCCAATAGTGTACTCAAGGCCTAAACTACCCGACAAATACGCCTGGATATCAGCTAATGTATAGGCCTGATCATCCAATAAGTAACGGCGCAAATGGCTAACTTCAACAAAGGAAATTTTACCAAAATAACCCTTGTTTTTGGATTGTAAAAGACCTTCAAGTCCATGTTGACGATAGGTTTTCCAAACGCGCTGCGCTTGTCGCACACCAAGATTAACCTGCTGAGCGGCTTTGGCCTGTGAGCTACACTCCCCGGATTTCAACAACCGAAGAAAGCGTACATAGTCCCGAAACTGACCCTTGGACTGTTGTTTTTCAAGTGATTGTAACTCTTGAATCTCATCTCTAATTAAAATTTTATAATCCATAATCCAAATATACGACTTCCCTATTCTGATTTAGTATCAATAATACTTGATACTAGATCACTACTTCCCTCATAATCAGGCAATATAGCCGAAAGAGCAAATTCATACTTTTTAGCATCATCACCCTCACCAACTCTAAATATTACTTCATCACTAAAAGAAAATTCCTTGACATTTATTTCGTTAATGAAGATTTTATCTCGAAAAAATTCTATTTGTTCCTTATCCTCCTTGTATTGGTCAATAAATACTTCAATCGCTAAATGCTCAAAAGCAGTTTCTCCATATTCTGTACCTGGCTGAATATCAAGTCGTTTTATTTGTGATATAGCGTACTTTTTTAAGTCTGCGGAATCACTTTTTTTCAATAGTCGCATCAAGCGGACATCAGAAAAACCAGACATAACAGCTTGTTTCAGAAGGGCTTCTGTTTCCGTTTGGAGTCCGATGGTATTTAATTCTGGGATGTATAAACCTTTCGGAAGCTGCCTAAAATCATCTATTTCTGACAGAATGACAGCCAAATCCTGATTTGAAGTGTAGAACTGTACCTTTGTCTCCTTGTGTATTTTGTATGAATCATTCTCCTGTTCAATCCAATACTCTTTTAAAAATGATTCTTTGTTGAGTACACAGAAATTTAAAATCTCCAGAACTTCCACTTGTGTATAACATCCTTCTAATGGTAAGTCGGTAATATTCTCTCCAACATTGATATGAAAAGGTGTTTTGTCATCCCTGAAGTGTGACAAAAGCGTTTTCTTAGGAAGTTTCTTTTGGGCAATTTTCTGTATAACCGCTTGAAAATCTGAGTAATTCTTAACGTCTTTGAGTTTTGGGCTATAAAATATTTCATCTATACCGACGAATTCAGTATCCGTAAAGATAAATGGGTGACCGTTGAAACCTTTTGCGTTATCAGTCAGGCTATAATACTCAATAATTTGCTTGTAAAACAGTTCTACTTGTTCTGGTTCAATATGCCCAATAATTGCCTTAAAGTTTCCCTCTGGATAGATAATCTCTTGATAAATAGAGCTTTTTGGCATAAAGTAACTTTCAAGTGCAGAAAAGTATTCTGTACCATCAATCTGATATGGTACTAACCATGATGTCAATACTAACTTAGGTGAAAGTAGCTTCTCTATTGGCAATGTCTCCCCTAAATTGTTTGTAAAAAGAATCAACTCTTTCAAGGTTTCTTTCCCAACACCATCAAACTTTGTGGCTTCATTTATGAGGTTTTCAAAAAGTCGCTGCTTTTGTTTAGGTTGTAACAGGTTTGCATTTTGAGCTGAGAACGCCGCTATTTTCTTATAAATTCGAACTTCAGATTCAAGGCTATCTTTAAGTTTTGTATGTAGTTCTTTATAGGAACTGATATTAAGAGAAGATACAGAAAACCCTAAATGAACCAAAATTAGCTTAATGCTCTGCACTTTATCAACACATACCAATAAATTGTCAGAGACTGCAACATCTTCAACAGAATAAAATTTGTTGCCTGAAAAATGTAAAAATTTTAATTTTTGAAGCTTTGTTATGGTTTGTTCCCGCAGATAAGACTTAGCACCTAACTCTTTTAAAAACAGTTGATAATTTTCATCAGTCGTCTTCTCTATCCAAGTGTTAAGCTCATCAATTTCTGCTTTTTCGATGATATGGGTCACATCCCATGATTCTAAGCCCAGTTTATCACTCGCTTTTGAAACTATTTCATCTACAACATTTACTAAAAATGGGAGCGGCTCTTGCGAATCATACCAGAACCATTGAATATTGTTGAAGCCTAAAAGGCCTAAGTGAAATTTGATTTTTGTCTTTATAATCTTGACATTTCGAGGCTCTACTGAAAAACCATTACCGAAGGTGGGTATGTTGGTTCGTATGTAGTTCTCCAAAAAATCCCAAAAATATTCATTTAACCACTTTTTATCTTGCCCTTTGGGCTTGTCCGATAGTAGGAGATTAGCATAAATATTTAGAAAATATTTCCTATTTTCCCCTGATTGATATGAATCAAGCTTTTTAATAAGGCAATTCGCTACTTCGGGTAGTAAAATTCGGTTCTTGTAACTATTATGAAGCTCTCGACGATTAGATTCTATATTGAAAGCATCAGAGTGAACAATAAACCTAAAACCGTGAACCTCTGAGCCAAGTGGAAAATATTTGTAGAAATTTGGGGCTTCCTTTAATAAATAGCTTTCGGTTATTTTAGGGAATCCTACGGATATTTTGATATTGAAGTCTGGGTAGTCTGGTTCAATACGCTGAAATACCTCTGACTCTTTTTCTATTTCAAAGTGCTCTAAGTTTAATTCTTGTTGTGTAATAGCATCTTCGTTGATAAACATCTTTTTCAACTTACCGAGCATATTAATCGAAAACTTGATACCGCTTTTTAGATTTTGACTGCTCTCATCAAAAAAAGACCTTTTTCCTTCTCCCAGTTCAAGAAAGAAAAGCGACCCTTGGTTGAATTCCGAAAGATCCAATTTGCCTCTATGTTTATTGATACATTCATTTAGAAACTCTTTTAGCTTTACAATTTCATTCTTTTTGAACGGTATAAACTCCTCGTATCTCAGGTTTTTTACTTTTTCATTTATTTCTACTGGAAAATTAGTTAGCAGTATTTTAAGCAGCCAAGGAGAATTCCACCACGTCTTTGGCTCCTTTATAGGGCGCAAACCAAATTGTCGTTTAAGCGGCGCGAGCGAGGCCCATTTTTAGGGCGATGACATTTCTTAAGGACTCTCTTTTGTGACTTTTAAAAACGGCGCGCATATTTAGCACTGCGTTTAATCCTTTTGTCCAGCGTTGTCCCACGAGTTTGCATCTTTGCTGCACCAGAGTACTAATGGCCGATTCAATAGCCCCACTGCCAATACAGTATCCAGCGGCCAGATATTGATGGTATTTCATTCGGTATCGATTATGTTCATAGTACTTTATGAGGCTGTCTGCCTGCTGCTTGACATGCTGACTTTTGCAGGTGTTTTTTTTATCAACTATGGCTTCAATGACCCTGTCGAGCTGGCCTTCCAAGAGCTGTTTTGACCAAGTTTCAATCCAGCTCGAACAGGCCTTATCATCGCTGAAAGCAGCTTTGGCAAAATCGGCCAGATGCTTGGTGGCATGGTAAAAATCAAGAATCATAACTGCATCGCTATGTCTTGAGGCAAGCCAATGGGCAATCCATTCGGCCCCGTCACTAATGGCTACCAATTGCAGATTGAGGGTTTGTTTTAGGTGTGCGGCGATTAGTTTGTCGAAGCGCTGGGTAAAGTCGGTGCTACTGCCCAATTGAGCGATATAATCTGATTTTGTCAAAGCCATGCGAAGCTCAACACCCTCATTATCAGAGGATATTTTAACCAAATGATGAGCCCCAAACAGCCTTCCGACCTTGGTTTCGCGGAAGCCTTCATCGGTCCGAATATGACCCCCGTCAGTCTCTACATACAGGATTGGGGCTACGGGTGCCGCATTGGCTTTGGCCTGATGTGACAAATCAAAATCGAAGCCTGGACTTGTTAACACCTCTTCGACTTGCTCCAACTTGCCAAAGTACTCCGTCAAACGTTGGCTTTGAGAAGCACAAACCTGAGCACTTGGAAGAACCGTATTGAGTAGTTGAGCACTTCGTTCAAAGGGAAGTTCACTGCCAAATTCTAGCATATGACTTTGCAACAGGGGACTCACCCCAAAATTGTGCTGCATCTGAGAAACATAACGATGCGTTTTGGCTAATTCCAAGGGGCCAAGCGTGCTTTTAATCTTTTTTTTTTCGTCGATCTTTACTCGTAACCCCCAGATTCTTCTCCGCTACGGCTCGGCCTAACTCCGTCCAGAGTTCTACAAAACCCTGCTCATACTCCAAAAGGCTCGGGCTGCTGTTGAGACGGTTTATGGCTGCATATTTGGCTCGAGCCATCTCGATGAATTCTGATTCTGTCATTGATTTATTCGGTTTATGGTAAAAATAATACCAAAGTTAGCAAATACAAACAGGCGACAATTTGGTTTGCGCCCCCTTTATATTATATCTTATTGGAGTTATTTGCTCACCTTTCAGTAATGCTTCAAAGTGGTCTTTTTGGGACCAGCTAAATAAAATTGGCCCTTTATATTGATTAAAAAGCTCATTTAAGCCCTCATTCTTACCCACTAATCGATGAACCAGTTTAAAACCAATACCAAAACGTCCAATTTTATCACTACTTCGTTTTCCACTACTTTGCCCAATATTCAGAATGGACAAAATTTCATCTTGCTCAAATGGTTTGCCATTATTGATTGCAAGAAAGTAATCGTCATTATAGAAAATTGAAAAATTTGTCGAATCACAATCAACTGCATTTTGGATAAATTCGTAAATGGCTTGATCATCTTCTGCCATTTCTAAAAAACCTCTAATAAACCTAGCCTCTCCTTCTGGCTTATATCCATGATACAGCTCAAAGAAGCCTTTTTTTATGATTTTCCCCTGTGAATCACGATGATAAGTACCCACAAAAGATTCGTCATAAAGGGTATCACTATCTGCTATTTTAATTTTCGTCTTAAAATTAAATCTAAATCCTTTTATGCTTTTGGTGTTCATTGCTTTTTACGGAGTCTTGAAAAAGTAAATCTATCACATTTTGTCATATGTAGGTATTTAAATACTCAAACATTTAACATTTCTATCCTCTTAATCAATAACTTAGCATATTCTGCCTTCATCTCATCCGACAGAAAACTCTGTTCAATCAGCCCTAACATGGCCGTTTGTTTCTTGACAAACTTAGCATAAACCCGTTCGGAAGATTTGGCAGGAATACCCAGCTTTGTGGCTAATTCGTCAAAATCACCTCGTTTGAGTCGGTTTTTCTTGCCGTTTATTGTTAAAGCTGACTCTTCTAGGTCTTCAGGCATAGCCAATTTAGTAGAAACCAAATCATAGGCAGGAGATAGAGCTACTTCTCCGTTGTCAAACCGAATCAGCGAGAAGTTTTTTAGGTGCATGTCAGCATTACTCGTGATAAAACAAAAAACCACCAACTCAAACAGTGCCAACGCTTCCAACCCTTTGTTGGTTGTATAGGTACGAATCGTTTTACCCACTCTTTCAATAGAGCCTCGGTATTTGTGTTCGGTTAGATTCTCCGTCAATTGACATAAATCCTCTACGTGGATTTTTCCATTTTTTTGTCGGTCAAATCGTTTGGTTAGGTATGCCAATTTACCCGATTGCAACCGAATCAGTGTATGTTCTGCCGTTTTGAGCCCACACAAAGCCGCCAACTTCATTGTCAAGTCTTCATTTTCGGGTAGTAATTCAAAGAGGTCGGTTGGTGGTTTGAGAATGTAACTGCCCCACAATCCTACCACTGTAAGGCGGCTTGTTTGGGCATTTACTTTTTCTAAATCTAACGAAAGTTTGGGCTGCACACCCGTTACGGCTACACTACGAATGATAAGCCGTCGAGCCATTTCTCGCAAATCATCAGTACCCAAATTGAGGGTTGGCGGTATCGTTGTTCCAAAAAACTTCTTACAGCACTTGGTATGGAAGCCTTGCTCTTGCTCACTCAAAGGCTCGTAACAATAAAGGCAGCGTTGGTTCATGGCTCACTATTTTCAATGTTCTTTACACTTACTGCCCCAAGGCAATCTTGACAAACCGTGAGTAATAGGCCCATTCGGTCTCGTGGGTTGAGCTTCCAATTTTGAATGGCAATATCTAATAACCAACCCTCTGGAATCAATCCGTCAAAAAATGGAAACAGCACCTTGCTTTTATAGGGTGCTTCCCTCAGCGGTAACGTTAGGCTAACGGGTGGATAATTGTTTTTCAAATAACCCACTTCATACATGAATACATACCCATCTTCTTCTTCGCTAATGATGCCCGCTAATTGGTCTTGGTAATAAACCTCTCCGCTCCTATTCATGGTCAACCTCCTTATTAACGGGGCCTAATTCACATCCAAACAAATCCAAGACCTGATTTACCTTGTCGAGTCGTAAGGTTTCTTTACCTTGTTCAAGCTCTCTAACAAAGCGAAGTCCTACTCCCGATTTTTCGGCCAAATCCACTTGGGTCAATTTTAACGACTTGCGTTTATCCTTTACATATTGAGCAATAAGTCTTTTCATTTATACCTGTTCGGGGTTATTTTACCAATACTTAGGTGTTTTATACCTGTTCAGGTACGAATATAGTAAAATATTTTCTTTTTATACCCGAATGGGTACAGACTATTTTCAATTCTATTTTTAACAAGGTATTATTCCTAAGTTTCCACCTTCTTCCCACCAAGGTGAGCCGTAGTATTCATCCATCGCCAAGGTGAACATGGCATCTTTTTCGGCCTCGCTCCTACGCTGCCAACTTGGTAGTTCGTCCCATTCATCACAAAGCCTGATTTGCCACAAATACCCTGTTGTATCAAAAATCTGATACACATCTGCCGATTGCTGTTGTACTCGAACCAATCGAAACCCCAATGCTTCGGCTCGTCGTTTAGATGATTGTTCAATGGGTAAAGTTGTTGTTTCCATTGGAAATAGTTAGCTATTTTAATATCTAAATATACAGATAGTAAACTATTTCACCAAAAATGAGGGTTTAATGCCTAATTTTTTTATCCAATGGATTAACATTTTTTATTTGAAGATGATTGAGTTACGATAATAATACCTATTTTTGTTCGCATATCGCAATTTGCGAACAACGAACATGAAAAAGCACAATGGAATGCGACCACTTGATATAGTGGTTCTATCAAAAATTATCGCTTACGGGCATGACGAGTGGAAAACCCGTAATTTGTCGAATGATTTGGGTATTAGTTTATCCGAAATCAGCGAATCACTCAATCGCTCCATGATTGCGGGTTTAATAGACAATGAAAAACGTAAAGTATTTAGAAATAACTTATTGGATTTTTTGCAACATGGCGTCAAATATGTGTTTCCTGCCATACCTGGCCCCTTATCAATAGGTACGCCGACGGCACACTCTGCCCCATTTTTCCAAGCCCAATTTATCTCAAATGAAGCGTTTGTTTGGCCTAACCCTGAAGGAAGTATCCGAGGACAAGTAATTGAACCTTTATATGTTTCAGTAGCAAATGCGGTTAAAAATGACCCTATTTTGTATGAAATATTAGCTTCTATTGACATATTAAGAATTGGAAGACCTCGTGAAATCAAATTAGCAAATCAAGCACTTAAAACCCTTTTCGATGCCTCAGTACAACCAGCATATTAATTTATTGCGAATTAAAGCTGTGGCCACGGCTTTACAAGAACTCAATGAAAATGTGGTCTTTGTTGGTGGAGCTACTGTTGCGCTCTATGCCGACGTTCAAAAATCAGTAGAAATCAGGCCAACAAATGACGTTGACGTGGTTATTGAACTCGCTTCTTACAAAAATTATGGAAATTTGGATGAACGGCTTCGTTCAATCGGCTTCCAAAATGATATAGAATCAGGTGTAATCTGTCGGTACAAAGTCCAAGGAATTATTGTTGATGTGATGCCAACCACCACTGAGGTCCTTGGTTTTAGTAACCGATGGTATGCCGATGGTTTCAAAAATGCCATCGAACATGAGCTTTTTGAAGGCTTCTTTGTGAAAATTTTTAATTCGGCTTACTTTATTGCTACAAAATTAGAAGCACACAGGATGCGAGGTGGAAGTGACTTTCGTACCAGTACTGATTTTGAGGATATTGTCTTTGTGCTTGACAATTGCCCCACTTTAAGTAATGATTTATCCAGTATCTCTGACGATTTGGGTCAATATTTGAAAGTTGAGTTCACCAATCTTCTAAAACATCCAGACATTAAAGAAGGTATCTATGCACATATTGAACCTCGGTTTGCTGCTCATCGCAGTATGAAAATTTTAGAATTACTGGAATCTTTCGTGAACAGCTTCGAGTAAAACCTTAACCTACTCGAAGCTGTCTTCTTGCTTTCACCTCTGGCGCATCCTCTGTCTTTTGCTGCTCCTTCCAAATCACTCGCTTCATTTGGGTGGTTGTTGTAAGCTTATACAATTGCTCTACTTCCCGACAAAAACGACCCATTTCTAAAAAATTGAAGCGAGTTTTTGCCGTATTTTTCCCGTCTAAATTGATTCTGTTGGCAATGATGTGAAAATGATCATGGTCTTTATCAGCATGACGAAAAGCAACAAGTTGGTTGTTTTCCATGCCAAAACGCTGCGCAAACAACTGGCAAATCTCGGCCATTGTTTCAGTATCAACTTTTTCACCTACTGGAAACGAAAAAGCCTGGTGCCAAACGGGTTTCTCAACTCGACGGTTCAAATTAGCTATGCGCTGCATCCGCTCTGACATTTTTTCCAGATTCAGGGGAGTTTCCTTGCCCCCTTTTATCTGCTTTGAATCAGTAACCGTTGAAACAGGTATGTGCTGAAAATAAACCAATTCACCCCTTATTTGTGAGCGGTCAAGGCTTCGGTTAGGGCGGGTAGCGTAATAACAGTATTCCAAAGTTCCCAAGAAGCTTGTTCCGATAGAAGCTACTTTGCCAATCATAAGGTTTCTTCCAAATAGTCATAAGTACGCTGAACGATATTAGATACCTGCAAAGCCGTCTGTTTTATCTCGATCGAAATGGCCTTGTCATGGCTGACTTTGTGACTCAATTGCAACATCGTTCCTGATAACTTTTCAAGGTTTTTGAGTAAAGCAAGTACATCCGTTGGTAACGATTTTTGCGTAGGTAAGTAAGGCTTACTTTGACTACTACACTGCCTCAAAAAGTCCGCCCTACTAAGGTTACTTTCTTTACTTTTTTTACTCAACAAGTCCCATTCAGCCTCTGTAAACCGTACAGTAAGCCGCTTGTTCCTTAATTTCTTTTCGTCTTTTTTAGGGCGACCATTAGATGGTATTTTCAATTTTTTGAGTTTATATTTTGCCCCTTCCTCTATTCTCTCGCCTCCTTTTTTGTCTGCCAAAAACATAACTTGCTTATTCTGATTTTTAACCTTTAAAGTTTCCCCTTCATTCCTAAATTCTTTCCTCTTCATCGAACTTATTTTCGGGGCATTCCAATTCAAAAATAATATTAAATAAACTATTTTATTTATTTTAGCAACTTTAATATAATTTAATAATTTATGTCGGCTCAAATAATATGTGTACACACTTCCAAAGGTGGAACTGGAAAATCTACCATTACAACCATTTTAGCGTCTTACTTAACTTACGAATTGAGTAAACGAGTCTTGGTCATTGATGCTGATGCTCCGCAGTTTTCAATTGACAGCTTACGCCATCGGGAACAAACCATTTACCAGCATATCAGTCAAAAATGTCAAGATTTTGATGAAGTCAAAAAAGCGCTTTTTGCTTCGCAGCTTTCGGTAGCTGACCAAGCTATTTATGAACGGTACCGCTATAATCAACAACATAGCATCACTGATTTTTATCCAATCTACACCGTTGAGCAGTCAGAATTAGACGAATTGGACATTGAAAAAATCAGTGATTCTTACGACTATGTTTTCTTTGATTTAGGGGGGCGGTTTGATGAAAGTATTATTCGTACACTCCGCTTTGCTGATTTGGTACTTGTCCCTTTTACCACGCAAAACATTGATGTGATGGCTTCGCTTGAATATTGTCTAACCCTGGCCGACCATGTGAAGCAAGGACATCTTTCGAACTCAACCCAATTTTATTGCTTTTGGAATAAATACAAGTTCACATTCCAGAAAAAAGCGGAACTCATCGAATCACAATTGAAAACCAAATTTGCTGCCAAGGGACTTTCTTTTGATTTCCTCGAAACTCGCCTAAATGATGCCGACTCTGGCTTTGACCGTGCCAAGATGTGGACGACCATTTCGTCTCCTATCCTATTCAAAGGTGGGCAATATCTCAATTGCATTGCACGGTTTACCGAAGAAGTTATTAAGCTATCTAATTATTAAAATACTTAAATATTCATGCCACAACTACCCGAAATACTCAAAACAACATTACCTAAACAGAAGATAGCAGAAAGCCAAAACCCTTCTTTCATTTCAGAAATGGACTTTGACGAGGAAACTCTCAATCGGCGAGTATCTACTTACCAAACAAGTATAAAACCCAAACCTCAGCTTACTGTAAAGGTAAAACCCCAAAAGGTATTTCACATCGGATTAAAATTAGATGACCAATTCCGTTCGGAGTGGCTACAACTCAAATACTCGTTGGCTTTGCGGCACGGTGTAGAGATTTCGATGCAAAAATATGTAGAATTTCTTCATGCTAAGGCTGTTGAAAAAAGTGGATCTGATGATTTTTTGGCAGAAATGGCAGGTTATTTTCAAGCTAAAACCCAATGATGTTACAAATCTCGTTGAGTTTATACTTAGTCAGCGCCATATCAATGATTGTAATCTGGGCGGCTCTACTCTTATTTTTTTTCAAAGTTTCAAAACGGACTAAGAAAAAAAGACCTGTTCCAGAGACCTTCACCTTTTTTCAGCCCAAACAGGATGGCTCCTTCAAAAACACGGACGATATAATCATTAGCTCACGGTTAGATGATTTAGATATTAAAATAGTTACCTATCAAAATAGCTTAATAGGTAATAAATTAAAAACAGCACCTTTGCCTATTGAAGAGCCTTCTGAGTTTGCAAGTGATGATTCTGATCAGCCTTTTGCGCTATTTTCTAATGAGGAGATTCAAGCCTCGGTAAGTCAAGCTCAACAAAACTTGGAAGAAATTATAGCCAAGCGTAAAGAACGAAAAGCTGAGTTATTTGAATTTGAGCAATTATTGGAGGCTATGGAAGAAGATGATAAAACAGTTGAGTAGTTTTCTATTTAGATATTTTTCTATTTTATTATTCGGTTATTAGCGTTTACCCCCTGATTCCCACTGCAAAGAGCCTCGTTTCCAGAGGCTCAACCAAATCGCTCAGAGCTTCAATTTGGCTTATTTTTTCAATCGAAATAACCGAGCATCGAAACGATACCCCAACGAAACAAGCGCATAACTTTTCTCCGACAGTGATAGGGGATTAACTCGGTAACAAAAACCCATAAAAATCAGTCCTTTTTCAGCTTCTACTTTTCCCTCTAATCCTGCAACAAAACGGGATTTCTTTCCTTCGACCACAAAACCTAATACCTGGTACTCGCTCAATTTTTTCTCATGTCCACCAAAAACGGACAATCCCCAAAAGCCAGATATGCCATTTTCCAATTCAAAGGCTTTTTTCCTCATTCCTATGCCAGCAAATATTTGACGGGTCGTATTGTTGCCAATCAATTTGGTCGAGTTGAACCACACCCGTATATCTCGGTTAGGGTTTAAGTTGTCTTTCAATCCTAATCGAAAGCCGTACATATTACCAGTAGGATGAAATCCCAAGCCCACAGTGGCTTCTACATTTGATATAGTAAAGCGCTTAGTTGAATCCGTTTGAGCCAGAATCGGAGAAGAAAAAGTCAGAGAAATAAGTGAAATTTTGAGTAGTAAACTTTTCATTTGAAGATGGATTAAAGATGAAACTAAGAGCTAATCACTGCCCTATTTTGAGTAATTAACTTACTATAAAGATACTTATATATTTAGATATTTTTATATTTACTTTGATAATCAGGCTCTTACATAAAACTTATTACTACCATCCGTTTTACATTAGATTCTACCCCTTGATTCCCAACCAACGAAGAGCAACGCAGTGAAGCCTTGCCTTCGTATTGGTTTACTTTCTTGACGATTTCGTAGAACTGGGCTTTGAAACGGTTTGTACCTCATCGACAGGTATTGGCTCAACTACTGATACAGGTTCGCTTGCAGCTTCCTCTTTGGGCGGTTCAATAAAAGGTGAGCCATAGATAAGGTGTTTTGGAAACCAATCAGATACGAAAGTAGTAACGGTATTTTGCAGGGTAACAGCCCCATACACGTTGTAAGCTCGTGCCACGTCTCGCCCCAACTTCCGAAATGCTAAATTGCCTTCTTCAAATTGAAAAGTAGCCGCAAAGTATTTACCCTTTTGCGTTTTTCCATCGGGTAGGGTTATCTCATAATCCTTCTTTTCGGCTTTCAGAACAAATTTCAAGTCTTCAAATTTTTTACGTTGATAGACTATTTTTTCACGAGCTTCTTTGAAGTTAATGGCGCTCGTGTTGTTAAACATGATTGTGCTTACACACAAATCAGCATCCAAAAAGAAAAACTCAACCCACTGTGTACTTTCTTTGCGGTCAAATAAACCGCCATTGAAAAGACGCCATGCAAAAGGTTGAAAAGAAAATTCAGTCCCTAAATCTTCTTTCCCGTCGAGATTAAAACGTCCCGTTTTTCCGTCAAAGCGGTATATCTTGGGTCTTCCTTCAATGTAAATGATTTTCGGTTCGAGGGTTTCTTCGCCTGTATCTTCATCTACCAACGTTTCAAATAAGTTAGGGAATAACTCTTGAAGGGGTTTTTGAGTACCGTTTACAGTTAAAGCCGCTGAAACTGTGGTTGTTTCGAGAGAAATTGCAGTTGCCGACATGGTTAAAATGATTAAAGTGAATAAATGATTTGTCATTGATTACTTACCAAAAGTACAATTTTTAAGGCATACCAAAAACACTTTACTATTGATATTCAATTAGTTATGCAACTTCTAAGTGCCATTTGATTATGTGATTATAGCTTTCCCCATGATTGCGCTTAGGTCAAAGACTTTCGAGCCAGACAACTGAGTTGAGTAGAGGCTATGTGCGTGTCTGGCTTGAATGTCTTTGGTGCGATTTGCCTTCAAAATGTGTTCAAAGCAAAGCTGAACTTATTTTGAAGGCTTCCCCTCGATTCCTTGACTGACCAGGGTATAAAGTTGGCGAACTTATACCTTTATACGTTACTGAAGAGTAGCCCAGTATTTTAATATCAAAATAGAAAAATATCTAAATAGGATATTATAAAAACTCAATTTCAGATTCAAAAACCAAAAAGGATAAATCAGGATTAATGTCTGGTACGAATTCAAAATCGGGTGTGGCACTCTGGTTATCGATCAGTATTTGTTTTTGATTCGGGATAACCTTCCCAACAAGCCCTTTTCTGAGAGCAATATCGATGGTATGGCAAATAACAGCCCGACCGTATCGGGCTGTTTGTGAGCTTGGGCAAGATGTTTTAATCAACGATTTCACGGCTGTACCCAAATTTTTGAAATTTACTGGCGGGATGAATGGTGAATCTGAATGTTCCATCTTCGTCATAAAGCTGGACAGGTGTTTTAGATTTTTCGGCTTTCTGGGCAAATTGCTCAATCAACACCAGCTCATCCTTCAAGCGTTTATAATCAGGTGTTGCCGAATAATCGTAGCGTGTCGAAGTCGCTTTTCGAGTAAAAGCCAATCCATACGCAGCGGGGATTTTTTCGGGATAACGATCTAACTCGTCATGTAAAGTTTGGGCAATTTTTTCCCGAGCTTGCTTAGCAATGTACTCAATTCGGTAGAGCCAAGACTCTGCAAGCACAGGGTTAATCTCACCGCTTTCAACCTTTTCAGCAATAGATGTGGCAAATTCATCCAGTTTACTTTTACCGAAGTGAATCAGTTCTAATTGGAATTCCCTTTTCAAAAGGGTAGGTACACGTTTTGTTTTTCTCATTGGATTGTGATTTAATATCTTGTTATAAAGATAGTTAAATACTAAAATATCTACCTCATTATCAAAAAGTTAGTATAAACTTTTAATCACCTATTGTTTTACATTTTCAATTACCCCCTGATTCCCGATTTTAGTAGCTCGATTTTACAAGCTACCGTTTTGAAGTGTTGGGGAACAAAAAACTCTATTATTTTTATATCAAAATAGATAAATATTAAAATATCCTATTAGTTAAGATACGCTGTTAGCAAACCATGAAAAACCCTTTCATCAGCGTAGAATCGGTCTTGAACGCTCATGGAGGTAACTTGATTAAAAAGTGAGTGATTGACCGCATTGTAGAGTAACCAAACGTTGGCAGAACTTTCCAACATTCCTTGCTCTAATTCCATTCGTTCTAAGGCTGCCGAAATTAGTTTCTTCGGAATTCCAACTTTCCGAATAATTTCGGTTGCTTCTTCCAAGTCAGTTACTTGTAAATCCGTCATTAGGTTATACACTTGTGAAGTACTGCTTTCTTTCTTGATTTGAGAAAAGTTGTTGACTAAGCCCACTAAAAATTGTTGAAACTTATCTATACTAATGCCCTTATGTGAAAAAATCCGAAGGAATTGTTCTTCATCTTTCTGCTCAAACCGTTCTTCCAAACCTTTCACTTTGACATTAGCTGGCATCCCGTTTGTTAGCCAATTAAGGTATTCATCTAATGAAATAAACTCGTCAGCCCAACCCATCATTCCGTTTGAGCATATTTGTCGGTAATAGGAAACCCTCATAGTGGCGCTTTTTATACCTCTCATCTCATGTCCCTGAATGGTAAAAGGTGTTTTCCCATTATAGGAGTTTGTAAAGGTCAATTGTTTGCGGATGGTATCATTCCCTGTTTTACCAATTACCAGCGAATCGGGCAGTACAATCCCAATCGAAAACTCACCTTGTAAGCTGTACCGAACGCTAAGTTCATAGTCAATACCTAAACATTCGTCGGCAACAGATTTAATCAGAGAATTGGGAATTAAAGAGTAACTCTTGCTTTGGATAGCGTAAACTTGGCTGCTACCGTCTGTCTTTTGGCCTACAATTGCTCGTTGGCGGTCAGTCGCTACAACATGATAGTTTTCGGGCAAAAGTCCTTCTAAGGCTACGGTTTCAACTGGAAAGCAGATTTTGTCCCAAGTCGTAGCATGAGACAATAGGTTTTTACTGGCATTTTTTGATGCTGTTTTCATTGTGATAAGCGTTTAAGTGTTTGTTTACGATTCAAAAATACAGACAAATTATGATTGTAAAAAGTACTTAAACTATTGAAAATCACTTATTTATCCCTCTGATTATCATTCAAAATTGCCCCGTATCGACGGTTCAATTTGATTCTCTTTTAGGAATGTATGTTCATTCATGTCGAGCAATAAATAGTTTTGTTTATTTTTTAAATAAAAAGTGTTTTTACATTTTAAGCTGGTTAAAGATAAAAACTAAAATATTAGTTTTTATCGTGTTCTTCAATAAATTTTCTTTTCCCCATTGATTCAAAAAATAAAAGAACAAAAATCAAAAACCTCTTTTTTATATAAGTTTTTTAAAGAATGTTTTTAAAAAGTTTTTTATTAAGTTTTTTAGCAGTCATAAAAACAAGCATAACTCGTTGGTTTTTAATTATTTATGAAATAATAAATGTATATCCATTCATGTAAAAATGTATATTGAGTCATGTATAAATGTATATCTATTCATGTGAAAATGTATGCTGAGTCATGTATAAATGTATATCTATTCATGTAGAACCTCAAAGTGTATAAAATGTATATTCATTCATGTGTGGATAAGTATTTATCGTACTGATAAACAGAGAGTTGAATAGTTATTATTGTTGATAACTCAGCATAAAATGTATATCCATTCATGTAAAACCATCGTAACTGACCTCAGAAAATGAATACTGGCATAGGGTAATATACATTTTTGGAGATAATGTATATCCATTCATTACTGAATAAGAGTTAATTAATTGATAATCAACATACTTGAAAAGATAAAATGTAAATAAATTTTGAGCGTATTTACATTTTATCTAAGTTTGCTTGAATTCTAAACCTAACAAACAACCAATGGCAAAGAAGACCAATTCGGAATACATTGAAGACTTGCAGAATAATTCCGATGTGGTCATTCTGAATAACCCCATTGCAACGCCCACCTTTATACGTCAGTTGTCGAAAAGTAAAAAAGCGGAGATTAACGAAGTATATACACCTAAGTTATTCTACGAAATTGCTTCACGACTCAAACCATCAGACTTAGAAAACCTGAGTCGTAATACAAACATTGTATTAACACTTGAAATTAAAGACTTTTTAAAGAGCATTCAAACGACCAACACATCGGGCTATTCGTACTTGATTGACTCCATCAAGATGTTACAGACTACGCTTGTGGAATGGATAGAAGGTCGAGAAACCATCATCGTACCCATTATTTCGCAGAGTGTACATAAACACGATTCTGGAAAGATTGACCTCTATATATCGCATGATTTAGCGAAGCAGATTTTGCAGGTAAAGGAAACCGAGAATTTTAGCTTCTTCAAGAAAAACGTATTTGCCTTACAGACCACTCGCTCTATCAAGTTATTCCCTTTTTTTAGCAGTTGGAAGAACTATGGTCGCCCCATTGACGTGGACTTGAAGTCATTCAAGGAAAAATTGGGCTTCAATAAAGCGGTTTATTCTCGTTTTTCGTCTTTAAAAAAACACGTCATTGATCCAGCGATTCAGGAGATAAACGAGAAAACCGACTTGTTTGTGAAATATGAGTTGCTCGGTAATAACTTAGAATCAAAAAAACCACGAGTAACGGGCATACGGTTTTGGGTGTGGGAAAAGAAAAACTTGAAAGCCATAGAAGAGAAGAAAGCCAAGCAGGGTAGGGGAGAGGTAATCACGGACGTTGATAAGTACATAGAACAAGTAACAGCTGACTACAAAACTCGATTACGCAAACATGCCGACGAATTTTATGATCGCCTCTTGGGTAATGCTGCCAATAAGACTCACTATGGTGAATTGATTGCCAAATTTCAAGGGACGGCTTTGGTCAATCAGTTCAATATGATAACTGATGTGGAATGGATGATGAAAGAATTCTTTCGTATGTTTCCGTACCATGCCGAGTCATTGCGCTCGCTTTCGGCTATTCGATCTCACATAGAAGTTACGGAACAAGAATCTAAACAGCGAGGATTTTTGTTGTATTTTGAATTGGATGAAGGGTTTGGATTGAAAGTAACAAAGGCTATGTAATCAATGGGGAATTATCAATAAAGTAAGACCAGAATTGGTGATTTTTGGTTAGAGTAAAGTAGAAGCCTTATATATTCGTGGAGTGGTCCTGTTTAGACGGACACCTGTAATGCGTAATTTTGTACAATTATGGCAAATCAAGGTAAGAACAAACGGGGTCAAAAATATGACACCAGTTTTAAAGAACAAGTACTTCAAAAAGTACGCAACGGCCAGAGCATACCCAAAGTAGCTGCGGAATTGGGCATCAGTGAGGGTATCATTTACCAGTGGCAAGGTAAAATGGATTCCGATGACAAGCGAAAAATCAGCGATTTGGAGCGAGAGGTTTCTCAGCTACGTAATCAGTTGAAACAAGCAGAGATGGAACGAGATATCTTAAAAAAAGCGACAGCCATTTTTGCCAAGTCGGGATAATTGAGCGATATGAATTTGTAAAGCGAGAACAAAAAAAATATCCGATTAGAACCATGTGTAATATTCTTAATATCAGCAAAAGTAGCTATTACTCCTATCTCAAAGGGGAAAGTCATCAACAACCTATTGAAAGCGGTTTAGGTGCTGAATTACGGCAAGTCTTTCAGAGCCATAAACGTCGTTATGGTTCAAGAAGGCTGCACGCAGAACTGAAAGATATGGGTTATAAAATTGGCCGTCATGGTGTTCGTAAATTGCTTGAAGAGCAGGGTTTAAAGGCTATTCAACCGCTATCTTTTGTTCCTAAAACCACAAATAGTAAACATGGATTAGTGGCTTGTCCTAACTTGTTGGGTATGGGTTTTGAGGCCGTCAAGCCCTATCAGGCATGGGTTTCTGACATTACTTATATACCGCTCAAGGGTGCTAAATGGGCTTACCTGGCCGCTTGGACAGATATTTACACACGGAGAATTGTGGGTTGGGCAATAGATACTTCAATGACACAAGAGTTGATTATGGCCGCCTTAAGTAGTGCTGTTAGACGCTATAAACCTACTAACGGACTAACCCTTCATTCAGACCGTGGAGGACAGTATTTTGGTTTAAAGTTTAAACAACTCATTGACAAATACCAATTCAGACAAAGTATGGCAGGGGTTAAATCTGCCTATGAAAATGCTCATGCAGAATCAATTTGGGCAACAATTAAGCGTGAATTGATAGAAAAGGGAAGTTTTGAATCATTCGAAGATGCTAAAACCGAACTCTTTGACTACATTGAAGTTTATTACAACCGACAACGCAGACATTCGGCATTGGGCTATCTAAGCCCTGAAAATTTTGAACAAATCTATAACCAAAAACAATTAACTAACCTGCAAAGTAAAGTGTCCGCCATTTGAGAACCACCCCATCGTACTCAATTTTGACGCAATACTAACAATTAAGCCTGAATGCGCTTTTATAGCATATTCAGATTCTCACATAAAATCAAAACCCAATTTGGGTAATGTGTAGCCTTGGATGTACCTCTGACAGATATTGAACTTTTACAGTTAATCAAAAACCACAATCAAGCGGCGTTTGAGTCATTGTATCGTTTGTATTGGAAACGATTATATGATTTTGTTTACGTCAAAACACATGATGGGAATGTAGCTGAAGAAATTGTGCAAGATTTGTTTGTTACCCTTTGGGAAAAGAGAGATTCACTGTTAATACATAATATTCAAAGCTATTTATTTGCATCAGCTCGGAACCGTATTATTGATTATTACCGCCAAAAAACCTTTGATGAGTTGGACAACGTTGAGGTAGAAGATGTCAATGACTATCCCATTTTTTTAGAAGAACTCCAACAAGCTTTACAAGAGGCGGTAGAAAAATTACCACCTAAAACCAAAGAAGTCTTTCGCCTTAATCGTTTTGAGGGACAATCAACACGCCAGATAGCTAACCGTCTTCAATTGACTGAACGAGCCGTTGAATATCATATTACACAAGCACTACGTACACTCAAAACTTTACTAAAAGAGTTTCTGATAAGTGTCATTTACTATTGTTTATATAGTACTTTTTAAAGAACTTTCTGCGTTTTTGTTAGTATTGATATAATATTTCCGCTATTTTTTTTTCATATTTACGGTTAGCTCCTTTTTTCTCGTCTTATCTACAAACGCATTCAATTCCATGAGTAAAAAACACTTCCATAAGTTATTAAGTCGTTATCGACAAGGCGAGTGTTCTGAGCAAGAAAGACGCTTGGTTGATCAATGGTTTACCTTAATTGATGGTGAGAAGCCCAACCATACTTACGAAGACAGCCAACAAATTGAGAACCAAATATGGAAAGCCATTAAATCACGTCAAAATATAGAACCGACTTTTTCAAGTCACCAACCTTCCGTATTTTCTTTATGGCGTTGGATAGCCGCAGCCTCTGTATTATTAGGATTGGTATGGGGAGGTTATCAGTGGCAAAAACTTGACAGAACACTACTGCCATCTGTAGTTGTAAATCAAACAAAAGGTTTGAAAAAAGAAACAAATACATCTCAACAGCCCCAAAAACTAACCCTTGTTGATGGTACCGAAATTAGTCTCCAGCCCAACGCCAGTATTGAGTTCCCTGAACGTTTTGAAGGGACAAAACGTGAGGTCTTTTTAACAGGGAAAGCATTCTTCAAAGTAAAACGGAATTCGCAGAAACCGTTTTTTGTCTATACGGGTGAAGTTGTCACAAAAGTATTAGGAACGAGTTTTTGGGTAAATGCGCCCCAAGATAATCGCTCAGTTGAAGTAGCAGTATTGACAGGTAAAGTATCTGTCTTTCAGAGAGACGCTCGTAATGATTATATTTCTGAAAAAGTAAAAAGTGGTGTTATACTTACTCCAAATCAAAAGGTTTTTTACACCCAAAATAATCAAACCTTCGTGACAAGTTTGGTAGAGAACCCAGTACTGATTCCATCAGAAACACCTAATAAAGTTATGGAGCCTTCATTTATATTTGATGATACGCCGCTTAGTGAAGTAATGGCAAAGCTGGAAGAATCCTATGGAATTGAATTCATTTTAGAAAATGAACGACTCAGAAATTGCCTTTTTACTGCTGATATAACCAAACAACCACTATTTACCAAACTTGATTTACTCTGTGCTTCAATTAATGCCAGCTACGAAGTGCGTGGTACCAAAATACTGGTAAGTGGTAATGGTTGTGCTCAAGAATAAACAAATCTTTAAACCAATGCCTATGTCATAAAAAACATTCAAACAAAAATGAGCCGAATGTGCTGTAACACTTTCGGCTCGTTAGGTCACTCCTCCTAATACTTGGCAGTTGATACACCCCGAAGAGGGTGTGTAGAGGAGTCGTTTTGCCGATTTTTTTTAAATAGTCCAACAAAACCCCCAAAAGTAATGAAAAAACAATTATCAACCTCTCCTCTACTCAGGCAAATTATGAGGATAACACTTTTGCAAGCTTTCCTAATTATGGTAGGAATTTCGCTTGGATACGCTCACGATACTAATGCACAGGAATTGCTTGACCGTTCAATAAGTGTCAAGTTAGAAAACGTAGAAGTGCGAAAAGTATTAGATAAAATTGAAACAATCGCCAATGTTAAGTTTGTATTTAGTTCCAATAATATACGGGCGAATAGGAAAATAAGCGTGGCTGTTTCAGACCAAAAACTATCAGTAGTATTAGAGCAAATATTTAAACCACTTGGTATTTCATATCGAGTAATTGGTGGGCAAATACTACTCAATGTAGATGAAAATGAGCCTCAACCGACTTTACCAAAAAACGACGAAGCGGGAAACACTCCCGCTGAACTGACCGTCACAGGAACAGTGACCGATGAAAGTGGGGTAGCATTGCCCAGCGTAAATATTTTGATAAAAGGAACTCAGCGAGGCACATCTACTAATGCCGCTGGGGAGTTTAGTCTCTCTGTCCCCGACTCTAAGGCGGTCTTGGTGTTCAGTTATGTGGGTTATGAAAGCCAAGAACTAACCGTGGGCAATCGTGTTCGTTTGACTATTACACTTAAAGCTGATACCAAAGCATTAGGTGAGGTAGTTGTCGTCGGTTATGGCACACAAAGTAAACGTAACGTAACGGGGGCAGTGGCCACTGTAAAATCGGAGCAGATACGTCAAGTGCCAGTTATGAGTCCCGAACAAGCCCTGCAAGGACGAACAGCAGGGGTGCAGATCATGCAGTCGAACGGAGCACCAGGTGGTGCGGCTCAGGTACAGATTCGGGGTGTAAATAGTACCAATGCGGGAAGAAACGGCCCATTGTACGTATTGGATGGTGTTCCTCTTTTTGACGCAGGAGGACAAGTGACAGCTGGTGGTGGGAATGCTGCTACACCCGAAAGTAACCTCGGTAGTCCACTGGCGACACTTAACCCCAATGATATTGAATCTATTGATATTTTAAAAGATGCCTCTGCTACTGCTATTTATGGAGCAAGAGCTGCAAACGGTGTGGTGGTAATTACAACCAAATCGGGAAAATCAGGGAAGACTAAATTCAATGTGGATTACTATTACGGTGTTCAGCAAATGATTAACAAACTGGATATGCTTAATGCCACAGAAGGTATAGTGGTTCGGAATGAGGCACTTCTTAACACAGTGAGTGATTTTAATCGCTTTATCTATCCAGAGGCTTTTAACCCATTTACTTTTAATTCAAGCCCTTCATTTAAAAGTGTTGATTGGCAAAACGAACTCTTTCGTACTGCATCTATCCAAGACCTCAACCTATCAGCGAGCGGCGGAAGTGAGAAAATCAAGTATATGACGAGTGCCAACTACTTCAAACAGAACGGGATTTTTATCAATACTGACATGCGCCGGATTTCGGCTCGTTTCAACCTGGATGTGAATGCAACCAACCGCCTCAAATTTGGTTTGCGTTCGGCGGTTTCAAATCAAAGCGGAAACAATGTAGCTGATAATAACCCATTTCAGGGCACCCCTCTCCAAGCACTCAGTACCCCAGGGTTTGTACAGGCATTTAACCCAGATGGGTCATATTTTGGGCCTCTCATTGGTTCTGCTTTTTGGACTGACTTTAACAGGAATCCAGTATTTGAAGCTGAGAAGTTCTTACGCCCCTTGGACAGAAACCGAGTAAGTACCAACGTTTTTGTAGAATATGAAATTATTGATGGACTGAAATTTAAATCATTAGCAGGGGTAGATTTTACAACGCTGAACCAAAAAAACATTCAATTTGCGCAGCCTCGTGGGCCATTATTTACAGTGGCTGGACCAGATATGGCCCCTACTGGCCATCGAATAGGTTTTAATAATACTCAATCGTTAAACTGGGTACTTGACCAAACGCTGACCTACAATCGTACAATCCGTGAAGATCACCAAATAGAGGCATTACTCGGTTTTTCAGCCCAAAATTTTCAAACTAAAAACTATTCTGGGCGTAGCGATGGCGCATTAAATCCTAATCTTTTGTTAGCAAGTAGTGGTGGGCAAAACATTCTTATGTCAGAAGGTTATGCTGAGGCAGGTATTGTGTCGCAATTTGTAAGGGTTAATTACAATTACAAAGGCAAATACTTACTAACAGGTACAGTTCGGAGAGATGGTTCTTCGAATTTTGGCCCTGCTAATCGGTACGGCTATTTTCCTGCCATTTCGGCTGGGTGGCGAGTTTCTGATGAGCCTTTTATGAAAAACCTTGATTTCTTGACCGATGTTAAGGTTCGTGCAAGCCATGGGTTAACGGGTAATCAAGATATTGGCTCTTTTGGCTTCTTGGCACGAATGGGCGCCGCTAACTATACTTTTGGAGGGACATTTGTAAATGGAGCGTCACCTAATTCATTGGCAAACGACAATCTCCAATGGGAAGCTAACCAAAAAACTGATTTGGGTATTGATTTCAGTATTTTGAAAGGGCGAGTGAATGTTACGGCTGATTATTTCATCAATAATTCTAAAAATCTATTGATTGGCATTCAGATTCCACAATTTTCGGGTTTTTCGAGTCAGATTGCCAACTTAGGTACTATTCAGAACAAAGGATTTGAATTTGCCCTTAATACTCAGAACTTAACGGGTGCATTAAAATGGAATACTAATTTCAACATTAGCTTTGTTCAAAACAAAGTCCTTGATTTAGGTTTGACTGCATCGGGTGGCCCACAAGAAACTTTTGGCTTTACGCCGGCGGGTGCTGCTGGACCCGTAAACGTAACTCGCAATGGACTGCCCATTGGTTCGTTTATTGGCTGGAAAACTAATGGAATATTCCAAACCGATGAGGAAACAAAAGGCTATCCTACTTGGAACAATACAGTAACAAGAGCAGGTGATGCCAAGTACGTAGATACTGATGGGGACGGGAAAATTACTGACTTAGACCGTGAAATATTAGGCTCGCCCTTTCCGAAGTTCTATGGTGGTATGACCAATGATCTTACCTACAAGAACTTCTCACTTAACGTATTTGCCAACTTTGTTTACGGTAATTATATTTTTAATCAATCTCGCCTACAACGTGAACAGTTTTTGAATTATGCTGGTGGATTAGCAAACTTAGACCGTTGGCAAGGGCCAGGTACGGGTAATGGCAATACTCGTCTAACTGCTGGGGCACAGTCACAGTATAACCGTTTGACATCCTATCGTTTTATCGAGGATGGCTCGTTCTTACGAATTCGTAATATCACTTTTGCCTACCAAGTGCCAAGTAAAATACTATCAAAAGCTCGAATTGAGTCTTTAAGACTGTATGCCAGCGTGAGTAATGCGCTTACTTTCACTAAGTACCAAGGCTGGGATCCAGAAGTAAACAGTAGTGGTAGTAACGTACTAAACGGTGGTATTGACCAAACAGGCTACCCAGTAGCTCGAACTTTCCAAGTGGGTTTTAACCTTCAATTTTAATCAACTCTGAACAATGAAAAGAAGCATATATTTATTGGCATTGGTATTGTTTTCAACCACGGCCTGCAACGAAGTACTCGAACCTAAGCTCAGTGATACGGGTCAAGTAGGTGTAGCAGATTTTTACACCGATTTTTTAGGAGCATTTCAAGGAATCAATGGCGTTTATACTTCTTTGAGAGGAGTTTATAGCCGATTCTGGATTACAGATGCACTCAGTGATGATGGGCAAATAAGTTCGGGAGGGGATCAAGCATTTGCCGATTTGGAGTTTCAAACTGTACAATCTAATTCAAGTATTGCAGCTGCGTTATGGGCGCAGAGTTACATTGGGGTTTACAGAGCCAATGTTTTTTTAGAAAGAGCACCCAAAATAGAAGGTTTGCAAGGTAATCAAGCAATTTTGAGAGACCAGTTTGTAGGTGAAGCTTACTTTATTCGAGCGTTATTGTATTATAACTTGATACGTTTATTCGGTGATGTACCATTAGTTACGAAAGAAATTACAGATACTCGAACCTTGAATATTCCACGTAACAGTGTGCAGGAGGTACAAGCACAAATTGAGAAAGACTTGTTAGAGGCTATTCGATTATTGCCAACTCGTCATCCCAATCCACGTCTCATTCAACCTATTGTGAATATTCCAGGAGGGCGAGAGGTAGGGCGTGCTACATTAGGAAGTGCAAAAACTTTATTAGCTGACTTATATTTGAGTCGTAACGAAAATGCCAAAGCCGAGACATTACTACAGGAGGTTGTAAACAGCGGTGTGTATTCTTTGAATGTACCATTTACTCGCAACTTTGAAGCCTTAGGCGGACCAGAAAACGGTACTGAGTCAGTTTTTGAAGTTCAATACGCTCCTGTTTCTTTACTGGCAGGTGCCCAGAATGATTTTAGTTTTCAATTCGGACCATTAGAAGATGCACCAGGTGGTGTAGTTGGCCTGAATCGAAATCGTCCTTCCGATAACTCACTGATTGAAGGAGCTGAATTGAAAAATACTTTGGTTCAGGCTTTTAGTAGCAATGATTTGCGTAGGACGGCAACAATTAAACTGAGTACTTCTATACCGATTCGGACTATAAATGCTAAATTTTGGGTACAGGGTGCCGCTGCACAAGGAACTGCTAATTGGCCTGTTTATCGGTACGCCGACGTGATTCTGATGTTGGCAGAGGCACAACAAAATCAAGGAAAAGATGCTGCTGCTTTGACGGAACTTAACAAACTTCATGCTGGCGGGCGCACAGGCATCACCCCACCCACTGGCTTGACAGGTAGTGCATTGCGAGGGGAGATTCGGCAGCAAAGAAGATTAGAACTGTGTATGGAAGGCAAACGTTGGTTTGATCTTATTCGGTGGGGTACGTTAGAAAGCACTATGGCTGCTCATGGCCGCCCCTTGCAAAAAGGTACAAAAGGCTTGCTACCCATTCCGCAAGGCGAAATAGAAAAAAACCCTGCTTTCACACAAAATGACGGGTATTAAAAACTTCAAACTCAAAAGAATTGACCAATGAAATCATACAAAGTATTTGTTTATCAGCTTTTTGCTATTGCTTGTATGGCAGTGGCAGGCTGCAAAGAAGAAGAGCGGGTAGGGTTGCAAGATGCCCCAGATAAAGCAAAAGTAGCCATTATGAACGTGGCAACGCCCAATCGCCCCGTCCCTGCTAATTCCAATCAAATAATGGGTTATTTATTTTTCTTGGACAACCGTCAACTTTACTCTCAGTCGCTGGTGACCAACAAAACAACAGGTTATTTTCTGACCGACCCAGGTGCTCGTTCTCTTCGAATTGATAGTACGGCGGCCATTATTAATGTGGCCCAAGCCCGTGCAACAGTCAATACTACCAATTTATCTACTGAGGCAGGTAAATACTATTCGGTATTTATCACTGGAAAGATTCAAGCACCAGATGTAGTAGTTACTTCTGATGATCTAACTCGTCCAGAAGCTGGCCAAGCCAAGGTACGAGTGATTCACCTTTCGCCTGATTCGCCCAGTTTAGACATCGCAGGAACAGTTGAACCAAGCCCTGCTGCTCTATCAGTACTTTTTGGGGGTAATACTTACAAAAAAACGACAGAATTTAAGAATATCAGCCCAGGCTTTTATCGCTTACAATTACGTGAAACAGGAAGCACAACGCCCATTTCTACTGTAACTACGAATAATCAAACAGCCCCTTGCTTTTTTTGCACGGGGACAGCTACCAATGAATTTACCATGAATTTAGAAGGAGGTAAAATTTATACCCTCGTCATACGTGGCTATCGTAACCCAGCTACTGTTGGGCAAATTGCTGGACCACTGTCTGTTGGTGGGTTGATAAACCTCAACTTTTAAACTGATAGAAAAAGTGAATTTTACCCCCCTTACATTTTGTTTGAGGGGGTTTCTTTTCCTGTTAAATCAAATGAAAACACCAATTCTACTATTGCTTTGGATAGTACTTGGGCTTTGTTATGCCCAAGCGCAAACACCCACTGAAACCTTTCAGTTTACTGATGAATTTTCAGTAATAACTAATCCAAAGGTAAATATGGATTTTCAAACATCAGTAGTGTCGCACAAAGGCAACATCTATTTTGGGTTTGTAGATGCAGCTTTGAATGGGTGTATTTCTAAAAAAGACAAAAATGGCACAGTTACTACCACTGTCGTAGTTAGAAGTGTATTAGAAGACCCTCACAATTCGGTATCCATAGGCATTGATGCCGAAGGATATATTCACTGGACAGGCGATATGCATCAAGATGCAATGAAGTATTTTCGGTCGGACAAACCCGAAGACATTAGTACTTTTTCGCAATTAGATGGAAATATAGCAAATGGTGGAATGTGGGGACCCCATGGAGTAAGCTACGGAAGGTTTATCCAAAGCCGAAAAGGGACACTTTTTTTTATTAGTCGTCAGCGCTTAGGCACTAATTCGGATGGGTGGGTTCCTGGCGGGCAAGGAGGCCATATTCAAGTGTATAATACCGATACTAAACGTTGGAATCAGTTAGGCTCATTAGGTTATAGTTTTCAATCAGATAAAGGAAGAACAATTACAGGAGGTATGGATAATCTGCATCAAACCAAAGCTATTTTTTGGGATAATTCAGGTGCAGGAGTTCCGCCTAACAATGGTTATCAGGGTTATAAAATCCGTGTCGTTTTTGATAAAAATAACCGCTTGCATATGGTTTGGAATGTGGCAAAGAATCCAATACGCACTACTGTATCAGACACCCATACGCACTTGATGTATGCCTATTCAGATGATGAGGGGCTGACTTGGAAAAAAAGTGATGGTACATCACTGAATCTTCCTATCACTACTGAAACAGGTGACGTAGTTTATATGGAAGACCCTAATGTGGATGCACAACGGATGTTCAACGGATGTTATATTGCACTTACTTCTGACAATAAGCCCATTATTTGCCAGTGGTCATACTCCCGAAACTTGCTGGTATTCAAATATAATGGTAGTAGTTGGAGCAATGAATCAAGTGTTTGGAATCTTGGTTGGCCAGGTGAAGCTTTTACCGATGATAACGGTTGGATCACAACTATGGATGGAAGTCGTTGGAAGCGAAGTAATGACGACGGCAAAACCTTGCAAGCCTACGAACGGGTGAGTCCGTCACGAGGTGCTCCCATACATTCATTAGACTATCAGTTTTTACTTGAAACGGGTAAATTACGTTATGTAGAAGAAACTGCGACTACCACAACAATCCGTACACTGGCATTCAATAATTCAGCACCTGGTCAGGTGGAAGCCCCCGAAATAACCCCGATTAGCGGTAGTGCCATAGCGGGGTCTGCTACTGTTACTATCAGTTGTAGCGTACCCGATGCTGTAATTCGTTATACTACCGATGGTACAGTTCCTACTGAAACAAAAGGAATACTTTACACGTCACCATTTTCGCTAACAGCGGCAACAGTAGGTCCAAAAACAGTACGGGCCATAGCCTTTAAATCAGGAAAAGTGAGTAGTAGGGTGGCAAGCGCACAGATTATCCTGAATCTGAATCTTGATACACAAGCCCCCACAGTACCGACGGGTTTGGTAGCTACTGGTATTTCGTTTACGGGTTTTACTCTCAACTGGAATCCTTCAAGTGATAATAGCGGACTGCCACCCACGTATGAAATTTACGAAGGAACAACCCTCATTGGTACTACGGCCACAACGTCTTTCACGCTGACAGGGCTGAGACCCGCTACAAGTTATGCCCTGACTGTAAAAGCCAAAGATGCAGCCATGCCGCCCAATGTTTCGGCAGCAAGTGCAGTATTGGACGTAATGACCAACTCTACCGAAGCTACTATTTTGTTGGCGTCCACTTCACCTACATTAGATGGGATAAAAGACCATGTTTACAAAAGTCCCACATATCCCTGTAACAATGTCTGTGCGGGGACAGTATCAAATAAAAACGATTTAGATGCCTCGTGGACAAGTACTTATGACAAAGATAATCTTTACTTTTTTGTAGAAGTAACCGACAATAATATCAACACCACTGCTGCCAACTGGTATGAGAATGACGGTGTAGAATTCTACATTGATGCCACTAATCGGCGAGGGACAAGTTACCAAAATACTGACTTTCAGTTTGCTTATACATTTGGTGATAGTCAACTGCGAGAGCGGAACCGAAACGCCAGCACTACGGGCAGCGAAATAGTTAAAATAAACACCTCTACGGGTTATCGGTTGGAAGTAAAAATACCATTTTCTGTTTTAGGGATAACCGTTACCACTATGAGTCAAAAAATTGGACTCGATATTATGGTTATTGATAATGACAACGGTAAATGGGAGGGTAAGTTGGCGTGGTTTAATACACAAGATAATTCATGGCAAAATCCCAGCCGATTTGGACTTGCCACCTTATCCTCTCCTGATAATGACCCTCCCAGTGTGCCGACAGGATTAATAGCAACTGGTATTGCTCAAAACAGTTTTACGCTTACATGGAACGCTTCAACGGACAATAGTGGGCTTCCTCCCACGTATCAAGTATTTTTGGGCGGTACGTTGCTTGCTACTACCAATAACACTTCAATTAAGTTGAGCAATTTAGAGCCAGCTACCGTATATGCAGTTACGGTTAAGGCCAAAGATGCCGCAGGTAATACCTCAGCAGCAAGTGCGATATTTACTGTAACAACTCTTTCCCCCGACACCCAGGCCCCTACCATACCAACTGGATTGGTGGCGTCGTCAGTATCGCCTACGGGTTTTGTGTTATCATGGAATCCATCAACGGATAACGTAGGCGTAACGGCTTATGAGGTCTTCGGAAATAATGTTTTGTTGGGAACAACTGCTACTACTACCATGACCTTTACGGGTTTGCTTTCGGGCAGTAAATATAGTATGAGTGTAAAAGCCAAAGACGCTGTTGGTAATACATCTGCCGCAAGTACGGTATTGGATGTAAATACTGCCGTCATCACGGGGCTGACATCCATCGGTGGTTCGCAGGTGTTAAGGCTGTTTCCTAACCCTGCCCTTGCTTATGAAGGAATCTATGTATTGGTGGAAGGGTTTGATCAGAGACCTGTCACCCTCATGGTAACAGATTTGTTGGGTAATATAAGGACTGCCGTAAACATCATTGAAAACAGGCCGACAGCTTTAAAAGTGGATACTTTATCGAGTGGAGTTTACTTGGTGCAGGTTTCCAATGGGGTTACTAAGTTGGTTCAAAAATTGGTAATTCGCTAAGAAAAGAGCTTTTTTCTATTACACATTGAAGGTTGTTTTTGTGTAGTGCTTGTTGTTGGTAAATCATCATTTGGAAAGGTGTTCACTCTCTATTTAAAGCAAAATGAGTCAGTGGTAATTACAAAAATTTAACAATCAATCCATGGAAAGAACATCATTAATTGTTCTGTTATTTTTCTTTTCTATCAGCTCTATTCAAGCAACAAATTACTATGTTTCTAATAGAGGAAATGATAGAAATAATGGGAAAT
>VFQN01001071.1_pt1 | contig 48043 bp, 45 predicted proteins | sample 3512371 | NCBI WGS metagenome assembly VFQN01 (sample SAMN10412370, study PRJNA504923) | tailings metagenome | isolation source: Replicate 2 from Balatoc abandoned mine | place: Philippines: Itogon, Benguet | collected 2017-08-28
ACAATGCTAATTTGGATGCGTAAGAATTACTGTACTCCAAGTGTCTCGCCCGGGGGGTGGTCGACTTCGAAGACGTGAGTCTTCCTTGTACGACTCGTACCGGCGCGGGACTGGCATCTCCGTAGGTCGGTGCGAAGCACAATACGGAGAGGAACACCAATGAACTTGCAAGTCTCGCGACGCCAGTTCCTGAAGGGGACGGGCGCGGGGGTTGCGGCAACGGCGCTCGGAGCGTTTGGCTTCGGCGAGGCGGAAGTGGCGCTCGCGCAGGCGGCGACTACTTTCAAGCTCTCGAAAGCGACGGAGACCCGCAACACGTGCCCGTACTGCTCGGTCAGCTGTGGCATGATCCTGTACAGCCGCGGCGATGTGACCAAGGGCGAGAAGGCCGACATCTTCCACATCGAGGGTGACGTCGATAACCCGGTGAACCGCGGGACGCTATGCCCGAAGGGCGCGGGCGTGCTCGACTTCGTTCACTCGAAGCAGCGCGTCACGCAGCCCATGCACCGCAAGCCGGGCAGCAACAAGTTCGAGCCGGTCTCCTGGGACTTCGCGATGGAACGTATCGCGAAGCTGATGAAGGAGGACCGCGACGCGAACTTCATCGAGAAGACGCGCGACGGCGTGACGGTCAACCGCTGGCCGACCATGGGCTTCCTCGCCGGCTGTGCCACCTCGAACGAGGCGGGCTGGCTGACGTGGAAGGCCGTTCGCGGCCTCGGTATCGTCGCCATCGACAACCAGGCACGCATCTGACACGCCCCGACGGTGGCCAGTCTGGCCCCGACATACGGGCGTGGCGCGATGACCAACTCCTGGACCGACATCAAGAATGCCGATGTCGTGCTCATCATGGGCGGCAACGCGGCCGAAGCGCATCCGTGCGGCTTCAAGTGGGTGACCGAGGCGAAGCAACATAACAAGGCGCGCCTGATCGTCGTCGATCCGCGGTTCACGCGCTCGGCCGCGGTATCGGACTTCTATTGTCCGATCCGCGCCGGCACCGACACCGCCTACCTGCTCGGCGTGATCAACTACCTGCTCACGAACGACAAGATTCACCGTGAGTACGTGGCGAACTACACCGACGTGTCGCTCATCGTGAAGGAGGGCTTTGCGTTCGACGAGCTGGAGGGTGTGTTCTCCGGCTTCAATGCGAACAACCGCACGTACAATCGCGACACCTGGGACTACGAGATGGGGCCTGACGGCTTCGTCGTCCGGGACACGACGCTGCAGCACCCGCGCTCCGTCTACCAGCTTCTGAAGAAGCACGCCGCGCGTTACACGCCGGAGATGGTGGAGCGTATCTGCGGCGCGCCGAAGGACAAGTTCCTGAAGGTTTGTGAGATGATCTCATCGACCGCCAATGGCGAGAAGTCGATGACGATCATGTACGCGCTGGGCTGGACACAGCACAGCTACGGCTCGCAGACCATCCGCACGGCCGGCATGCTCCAGCTCCTGCTCGGCAATATCGGCGTGCCCGGCGGCGGCGTGAATGCGCTACGCGGTCACTCGAACGTGCAGGGCCTGACGGACATCGGTCTGCTGTCGCAGTCGACGCCCGGCTATCTCGCCCAGCCGCTCGAAAGCGAACCCACCTTTGCCGCTCATTTGGCAAGGCGGGACTTCCGCCCGATGATGCAGAATTCGATCAGCTTCTGGCAGAACTACAAGAAGTTCTACGTCAGCCTGCTCAAGGCCATGTACGGCGCTTCCGGAACGGCCGAGAACGACTTCGGCTACGACTGGCTGCCGAAGCTCGACAAGGTCTACGACACGCTGCACATGTTCGAGCTGGCCTACCAAGGCCAGATCAACGGCTTCGTCTGTCAGGGCTTCAACCCGCTGATGTCGGTGCCCAACAAGGGCAAGATGGTTCAGGCACTTTCGAAGCTGAAGTTCCTGGTCGCCATCGACCCGCTGATGACGGACACGGCGAAGTTCTGGGAAAACCACGGCGAGGCCAACCCGGTCGATCCGTCGAAGATCCAGACCGAAGTGTTCATGCTCCCGGCGACCACTTTTGCCGAGGACGAAGGCTCGTTCACCAACTCCTCCCGCACCATCAATTGGCGCTGGAAGGCGGCGAACGGTCCCGGCGAGTGCCGCACCGACATCGCGATCATGGCGGATCTCTTTCTCCGCCTGCGCGAAATGTACGCCAAGGGTGGCAAGGCTCCCGATCCGATCCTCAAGGTCGACTGGAGCTACAAGGATCCGAAGTTGCCGACGCCCGACGAACTCCTGCGGGAGATCAACGGGAAGGCGCTCGCCGATATCCCCGATCCCGCGGATGCGACGAAGACGCTCTACAAGGCCGGTCAGCAGATCGCGTCGTTCGCCCAGCTCCGGGACGACGGCACAACCATGTCGGCGTGCTGGATCTACACTGGCGCCTACACCGAGCGCGGCAACATCACGGCGCGGCGGGACAACTCCGATCCCTCCGGCAGATACGTCTACGGCAACTGGGGCTTTGCGTGGCCGGCCAACCGGCGCATCGTCTACAACCGCGCTTCGGCCGATCCGTCGGGCAAGCCGTGGAGCGAGCGCAAGTCCTACATCTCGTGGAACGGCAAGGCCTGGGGCGGCGCTGACGTCCCGGACTATCCGCCACCACTTGCGCCGGAACGCAACGCCGGTCCTTTCATCATGAATGCGGAGGGCGTCGCTCGCTTCTTCGCACGCAAGATGCTGAGTGACGGCCCGTTCCCGGAGCACTACGAACCGTTCGAGAGCCCGGTTGCAAACGTTCTGCACCCGAAGACCTCGACCAACCCGGCGGCGCGTGTGTTCAAGGGCGATGCGGCGGCGTTCGGAACGTCGAAGGACTTCCCGTACGTCGCGACGACGTATCGTCTCACCGAGCACTTCCACTGGTGGACGAAGACCAACAAGCTGAACGCGATCGTCCAGCCCGAGTTCTTCGTCGAGATCTCACCCGAGCTTGCTGCGGAGAAGAAGATCTCCAACGGCCAGTGGGTGAAGGTTTCCTCCAACCGTGGGTCGGTCAAAGGCAAGGTTGTCGTGAGCAAGCGCATCTCCTCGCTGATGGTCGACGGCAAGAAAGTCCATCACGTCGGTATGCCGATCCACTACGGCTTCATTGGCGAGACCAAGACGGCGATCGGCGTGAACTCGCTGACGCCTTTCGTCGGCGACGCCAATACGAATACGCCGGAATACAAGGCGTTCCTTGTCAACATCGAGCCGCTCAGCGGCCCGGCCGTGAGCTGAGGGAGGGCTGACATGTCTCAACTTCAACCGTCATTCGGCCTGACCAGGCGCTCGGCCACGACTGCGGCGCTGCCGGCTGCCAAGCCGGCGGTCGCGGTCGCCAAGATGATCGATGTCTCGAAGTGCATCGGCTGCAAGGCGTGCCAGGTCGCGTGCATGGAGTGGAACGATCTGCGCCAGGACATCGAGGAGAACGTGGGGCTCTACGACAATCCCCACGACCTCTCGCCGAACGTCTGGACGCTGATGCGCTTCTCCGAGCACGAGAACGCCGAGCGTGGTCAGTTCGAGTGGCTGATCCGCAAGGACGGCTGCATGCACTGCCAGGACCCGGGCTGCCTCAAGGCATGCCCGGCGCCCGGCGCTATCGTGCAGTACACCAACGGCATCGTCGACTTCATCTCGGCCAACTGCATCGGCTGCGGGTACTGCGTGAAGGGCTGCCCCTTCAACATTCCCCGCATCTCGAACGTCGACAACAAGGCCTACAAGTGCACGTTGTGCTCGGATCGCGTCGCGGTCGGCCAGGGTCCCGCGTGCGCCAAGGCCTGCCCCACCAAGGCGATCACGTTCGGCACCAAGGATGAGATGAAGAAGCTCGCCGCCGAGCGTGTCGCGGACCTCAAGGAGCGCGGCTGGTCGAAGGCCGGTCTCTACGATCCGCCGGGCGTCCAGGGCACGCACGTCATGTACGTGCTTCAACATTTGGACAAGCCGGCGCTCTACGCCGGTCTGCCGAACAATCCGCGGATCAGCCCGCTCGTCGAGATCTGGAAGGGCGCCGGCAAGTACGCTGGTCTGGCGCTTCTCGGCATCACGGCGGCGTTCGGCGTCGTTCACCACCTTCTCGCGGGCGCGAATCGCGTCACCGAGGAGGATGAGGAGAACGCTGAGAAGCTGCGGGAGGGCAAGTCATGAACAAGCACCAGGATGGCGAGGCGCACATGCACGTGCCTCGCTACTCCGGCAGCGCCCGCATCAACCACTGGATCGTGGCGATCAGCTTCGTGCTGCTCATGATCAGCGGGCTCGCTCTGTTCCACCCGAGCCTCTTTTGGCTGACGGGCCTCTTTGGTGGTGGTCCGACGGCGCGCTGGGTGCATCCGTGGCTCGGCGTCGTCCTCGTGGTCGGCTTCCTAGGGCTGTTCGTGCGCTTCTTTGTCGCGAACCTGCCGGAGACGACGGACTGGGTCTGGCTCGCGCGCCTCAAGCACGTGCTGGCGGGACGGGAGGAGTACCTGCCCGAGGTCGGCAAGTACAATGCCGGCCAGAAGTTCGTGTTTTGGGGGCAGGCCATTCTGGTGGTGGTGATGTTCGTTACCGGCATCGGCCTTTGGCCGGCGGGTCTCGCCTACATCGAGCAGCTGTTGGGTTTCAAGGCGACCATCGATCAGCGGCGTCTGGCCGCCGTCATCCACGCGGGGGCGGCCGTTGCGACGATTGCGATCTGGATCATTCACGTCTATGCAGCCATATGGGTCCGCGGGACGATGAGCGCCATGACGCGTGGTACGGTTACCGGCGGTTGGGCTTGGCGCCATCACCGCAAATGGCTACGTAAGGAAGTGAAAAAGGAGCCGCGCGGTCCTCAGCCGGCCGAGTAGCTTCCAGAGTTCATGACGAACAGAAGTCGAGGGTCGGATGCCGCGTGACGGTTCCAGACGACCGGCCGGCGACGCCGTGCCGCTGGCCCCTATGGACATTGGCGAATTGGCGAACCCGCCATTCGCCGTGCTGCCAGATCCTGCGAGCGTGTTCCTGCGCAGGGCCGAGCGCCTCGCCGCGCTGGCGCCGGGCCATCAGCTCGAGCCCTACCTCCATTTTCTCTCGCAGTTGACGCGCGCGCAGCACGACATTCTCGACGCCCTCCCGGCTCCAACGCTGCCGCCGGCCGAACGCCTCGAGCTCGCGCGCGCCAACACCATGCCGCCGATCTCGACCGGCCACTTCGTGCTCGACGATGCGGCCGACAAAACCTTTGCCGCGCTGCTGAAGTCGCTCGAGGCCATGGACCTCGCTCCATCGCCGCGCGCGACGCTTGCCAAGGTCGTGGCCCTGTCGAACGATGAGCGGCATGGCATGATGCGGGCGATCCTTCTCGACGAGATCCCCGGCGACGCCATCGCCGAGCACGTGCTGGCCGCGGCGACGGTGCAGGTCATTTTTACGCGGATGGCGGCGAAGCTCGACGTCGCGACGCTCTCGCGCGTCGCCGACGGCGCGTGCCCATCCTGCGGCGGCGCGCCCGTCGCCAGCGCCATCGTCGGCTGGAGCGGCGCGCATGGGACGCGGTTCTGCACCTGCTCGATCTGCGCGACGCAATGGAATGTCGTGCGCATCAAGTGCCTCGTCTGCAGCAGCGAGAAAGGGATCGCGTACCACTCGCTCGAAGGCGGCGCCGAGACGGTCATGGGCGAGACCTGCGACACGTGCTCGTCGTATGTGAAGATGCTGCACCAGCACAAGGACGCGGCGCTCGACCCGATCGCTGACGACGTCGCCTCGCTCGCGCTCGACCTGACGCTCAAGAAGGAGGGGTGGGAGCGCGCTTCCGTGAATCCGTTCCTCATGGGCTATTGAGCGGGAGCGCGCGGGTCGGATGAAGATGACCGTCGCCATTCCGTCCGTCGATGAAGTGCTGCGCAGCGATGCCGGCCGCGCCGTCGTCGCGCGTTTCGGGCGTGCGCCGACGCTCGATGCTGTTCGCGCGGCGCTGGCGGACTTGCGGGCGAATGGTGGTGCGCGTGCACCGAAGCCGGACGTGGGTCGCGACGCCACGGCGGCAGCGATCGCCTCCAAAGCGGCCGCCGCTCTCGAAGAGCAGGACGTGCCGAAGCTGCGCCGCGTGCTCAATCTCACCGGGACGGTGCTGCATACCAATCTCGGCCGCGCGATCATCGCCGATGAAGCGGTAACGGCGGCCGTCGCCGCCATGCGCGCGCCCGTGGCGCTGGAGTTCGATCTCGAAGCAGGCGGACGCGGCGAGCGCGATGATATCGTGCGCGGCCTGCTCACCGAGCTGACCGGCGCCGAGGACGCGATCGTCGTCAACAACAACGCGGCGGCGATTTTGCTCGTGCTCAACACGCTGGCGCTCGGCCGCGAGTCGGTCGTCTCGCGTGGCGAGCTGATCGAGATCGGCGGCAGCTTCCGGATGCCGGACATCATGGCGCGCGCCAGCACCCGGCTGAAGGAAATCGGCACGACCAATCGGACGCACCTCAAGGATTACGTCGAGGCCATCGGTCCCGATACTGCGCTGCTGCTCAAGGTGCACACGTCGAACTACCTCGTGCAGGGCTTTACCAAGGAGGTCGGCACCGACGAGCTGGCCGGGCTCGCGCGCGAGACGGGCCTGCCGCTGGTCGATGATCTGGGCTCCGGTACGCTGATCGATCTCGCGCAGTACGGGCTCAGGCGCGAGCGTACCGTGCAAGACGCGGTCAAGGATGGCGCCGACCTCGTGACGTTCTCCGGCGACAAGTTGCTCGGCGGTCCACAGGCAGGTTTCATCGTCGGTCGTCGCGATCTCGTGCGCGCCTGTGCCAAGAATCCGATCAAGCGCGCCGTCCGCCTCGACAAGGTGCGGCTCGCGGCGCTCGAGGCGACGCTGCGGCTCTATCGCGATCCCGATCGCTTGCCGGAGCGGCTACCGACGCTCGGCTTTCTAACTCGCCCCATCGACGACATGCGCGCGCAGGCAGAACGCATCGCAAGCCCACTCGAGCGTGCGCTCGGCGAAACGTACGACGTCACGTGCTGCGCCTGCACCAGCCAGATCGGCTCGGGCGCACTGCCGCTGGAGACGATCCCGAGCGCCGGCATTGCGATCGCGCCGCGCGCCAAGAAGCAAGCCGGCCGCCAGCTCGAAGCGCTCGCCGCTGCCTTCCGCAGATTGCCGATCCCGGTCATCGGTCACATCCAGAAGGGCGCGCTGATTCTCGACATGCGATGTCTCGATGCCGAAGCTCAGTTCGTCGAGCAGCTCGAGAAACTGACAGTCGCTCCGATCGCTGCCGAGGGCGAGCCATGAAGCTGCTCGGTCTCAGATTCGGCCGCGACGCGGCCTCGCGGTTGCCACCGGTCGATGACCAGCTCCGAGAGGCGCAGGCGTTCTTCGATGGCGGTGAGTTCGAGGCGGCGATTGCGGTCTGGTTGCCGCTCGCGCAAGCCGGCAACGCGGAAGCGCAGAACGGCATCGGCGCATGCCTCGTCGGCGGTCTCGGCGCCGATCCCGATGCGACCGCCGGCGCCAAGTGGCTGTTGTCCGCCGCAACCCAGGGTCATGCAGCGGCGCAGCGCGGCCTCGCCGATGCCTACATGAGAGGCGAGGGCGTCCCGCAGAGCGACGTCGATGCCGAGCTGTGGTACCGCCGCGCTGCCGAGCAGGGTGACGCCGCCGCGCAGGACATGCTGTCGTGGCTTCTCGCCAACGGCGACAACCGCACGCCCGACTATGCGGAATCCTTGACCTGGGCGCGTGCCGCCGCCGCACAGGGCAACGCCGCGTCGATGACGCGTATCGGCCTTTTCCATCACAATGCGCTCGGCGTGGCGCGCGACGCTGATGCTGCCGTGGCGTGGTGGCGCAAGGCCGCGAAGCTCGGCGATGCCGATGCGCAGGCGATGCTCGGCGCCGCGCATCACGTTGGCCAGGGCGTGCCGAAGGATCGCGTCTGGGCCTACGCGTGGTTGATGCGCGCGCGCTGGGGCGGTAGCCGCCTCGCGGAGAAGTTCATCGCTCCGGTCTTCGCCACGCTGTCCCCGGCGGAGGTCGAGCAGGCCAAGGAGCTGGCGCGTAGTCTGCCGGACGCGGAGACCGCGCCATGATCGTCGGCACCGCGGGCCACATCGACCACGGCAAGACGAGCCTCGTGCGCGCGCTCACCGGCGTCGATACAGATCGGCTCAAGGAGGAGCAGCAGCGCGGCATCACGATCGAGCTCGGCTTCGCCTATCTCCCTCGACCCTCGGGCGACATCATCGGCTTCGTCGACGTGCCTGGCCACGAGCGCCTCGTCCACACGATGCTCGCCGGAGCGACAGGCATCGATTTCGCGCTTCTCGTCGTGGCGGCAGACGATGGCGTCATGCCGCAGACGCGCGAGCATCTCGCGATCATCGATCTTCTCGGCATCCGGCGCGGCGCCGTCGCGCTCAGCAAGGCAGACCTCGCAACGCCGGAGCGAATCGCCGAGGTTGCCGCCCAGATCCGCGCGACGCTTGCCGGCACCGGGCTCGCCGACGCCGACATCGTGCCGATATCGACCGTCACCGGGGTGGGCGTGGCCGATCTTCTGGCGGTGCTGGATCGCGCCGTCGCCGAGACCGGCCTTCGCTCGTCCCAGGGCCGCTTCCGACTGGCGATCGACCGCAGCTTTTCGCTGCGCGGCGCCGGCACCGTCGTCACCGGCACTGTCCTGTCAGGCCGCGTCGCAGTCGGCGATCAGGTGCTCGTCTCGCCGACAGGGCTCGAGGCGCGCGTGCGCTCGGTTCACGCGCAGAACACCGCCGCAACCGGCGGCACGGCGGGGCAGCGTTGCGCGCTTGCGCTCGTCGGGCCGAAGATCGATCCGGAAAGCGTAGCGCGCGGCGGCGTCGTGCTGGATCCGTCCCTGCACAATCCCGTCAATCGCATCGACGTTAGCGTGACGCTGCTCGCAATCGAGCGTAAGGCTCTGTCGCAGTGGCTGCCGGTCAAGTTCCACCACGGCGCAACGGAGCGCAATGCGCGTATCCTCGTGCTCCGTCCGGGCGGGATCAAGCCGGGCGAAAGCGACTATGCGCAGATCGTTCTCGACCGACCGGCGGCGATGGCGGCCGGAGACCGTTACGTGCTGCGAGATTCGGCGGCATCGCGCACGATCGGCGGCGGCGTGATTCTCGACCTTCATCCGCCCGAGCGTCATCGCGCGACGCCGGGGCGGCGCAAGGAGCTCGACGTTCTGGCCGGCCGTGATCCGATGGCCATGGTGCGCGGGCTTCTGCAGTCGGGCCGCGGGTTCCTGGACGTCACCGCGTTCTTCCGCGACCGTGCCGCTGCGGCGGCACTGGCCGACGACGCCGTGCGCGGGCTCGATCTCGTCACGTTTTCGGACGGCGATCGCTTGATCGGAATGCTGCCTGCGGCGTGGAGTGCCTACACCTCCGACATGACCGCCGCGCTCGATCGTTTCCACGTCGAGAAGCCCGACCTTCCCGGTCTCGGCCAGGAACGGCTGCGCCTTGCGCTCACGCCTCGCCTGCCTGCGGCGGTCTTCACCCAGGCGCTTTACCGGCTGGTCGCCGAAGGGCAGGTCCTTCTCGATCGTTCGTGGGTACGACGCCCGGGTCACGAGGTGCGCCTCTCCGATGAGGAGGAGCTGATCTGGTCTCGCATCCGGCCGCTGCTCGGCGGTGAGGAGCGCTTCCGTCCGCCGCGCGTCCGCGACATCGCCAAGGCACAAGGTATCGACGAAGCCTTCGTGCGCCGCCTGTTCAAGCTCGCGGCACGTCGCGGCGATGTGGACGAGATCGCGCCCGACCACTATTTTCTGAGCGCGACGGTGATCGAGATGGCAGACACGACGCGCGCGCTGGCAGCGGTCGGCGAAGGCGGCGAGTTCACGGTCATCGCCTATCGCGACCGCCTCAACAACGGTCGCAAGGTCGCGATACACATCCTGGAGTTCTTCGATCGCCAGGGACTGACCATGCGACGCGGCGACATCCGCCGCATCAACCCGCACAAGCGGGATCTGTTTTCGCGAGCACCGGCAGCCGACGCCGATGTCCGCGATGGAGGAGAAACGTCCCCGGTGGGGCGGCCGGACTTCAAATCCGGAGAGGGTCGCGAGACGGCTCTCGGTGGGTTCGACTCCCGCCTCCTCCGCCAACATCGATGAATAAAACTCGGTCCGACAATGCGGCCAGCACCTTGGCTGAACGCGCTTGAGGACCAGCTGCGAGCCCCGGCGCGGGAGTTATGATCGAGATCAATGCTGCAATGCGCAAACGGCTCAAAAGCTGGCCGATCATCCGATCGGCGGATATTTAGCGGCAGAGTCTACAATCGGCTGACGTTCGATCTCGGCTCAGTTTCAGCTCTTCCTTCGTGAGGTGCTTTCTGTAACCTCCCAGGCCAAAGGAATACCACCTTGCTGAAGGTGACATTTGCCACGGCCGCCGCCATCGCCGCCTCGGCCGGCGAGATCGTTCGCCGCGGGGACCGCAGTTGATGCCGACCGACCACGCCAGCAACACGGAAACCGGCTATGCGGCGCGGCTAGAGACCGTCAGGGTCTGGGACACCTTTGTGCGCATCTTCCACTGGTCCCTGGTCATTCTCTTTGCACTCGCCTGGATGACCGCGGACCTCCACTCCTTGCACCAACCCGTCGGCTACGCCATCCTTGGTCTAGTTGCTCTGCGCATCGTTTGGGGTTTTGTCGGTTCCCGGCACGCTCGATTCAACGACTTCATCCACTCGCCCCGTGCCATCCTCACCTACGTCCGCGGCCTACTCGCGGGTAAGGCCCCACACGTTCTTGGTCATAATCCCTTGGCCGGCGTGATGGTGCTTGCCCTCCTGACTGCGCTAATCGCGACAGGCGCCAGCGGCTGGCTGATGATCACGGATGCGTACAAATCTGTGCGGTGGCTTGAGGAGGTCCACGAGGCCCTTGCCTCGCTGACGCTCGCCCTCGTGGTCGTGCACGTCGTCGCTGTATTCGTGATGAGCGCCTGGCACGGCGAGAATCTCGTCCGCGCGATGGTCACCGGCCGTAAGCGCCGGCAATAAGGGACATGAGCACAGAGCGCTGGATCATATCCTTGTCGGCGAGCATGATCGCACAATGACGACCGACCGCATCATCCGACAATCCTTGCTTGGAATCGCGCTTACGGGCGTCGCGCTTGGCCTCGCCTCATTTCTCGCGGGCAAACCGACCCTTGCTTTCGCCATGTGGGTGGTCGGCACGGTGCCGGTCGTGGTCGCGCTTCTCGTCTCGATGGTTCGCGACCTGCTCGCCGGGCGCATGGGGGTGGATGCCGTCGCCCTCGTCTCCATGTCAGCTGCGCTTGCGCTCGGTGAGGGCCTCGCCGCTGCGGTCGTGGCGGTCATGTATGCCGGTGGCAACATGCTGGAGGACTATGCCGTCGCGCGCGCCGAGCGCGATCTCAAATCCCTGGTTGATCGGGCCCCTCGGACTGCCCATCGCCGCACGGATGCTGCCGTCGAGGATGTGCCAATCGAGGAAATCGCCGTCGGGGACACCATCCTCGTTCGGGCCGGCGAGGTTATCCCCGTCGACGGGGTTATCGCCATGCCCGGCGCGATGATCGACGAGTCCGCGCTGACTGGCGAGCCGATCCCGGTCAATCGCCGCGCTGGAGAGCCGGCGCGCAGCGGGACGATCAACGCCGGTGAAACGTTCGAGCTCAAGGCCACCGCTACCGCGGGCGAGAGCACCTACGCCGGCATTGTGCGCATGGTGACGGCCGCACAAACGGCCAAGGCGCCTTTCATCAGATTGGCAGATCGTTACGCGCTCCTGCTCCTCCCCGTGACGCTGCTGGTCGCCGGCGGTGCGTGGTGGTACTCGGGCGACGCCATCCGCGGGTTGGCGGTTCTAGTCGCAGCGACGCCCTGTCCGATGATATTGGCGGCGCCGGTGGCCTTCATCGCGGGCATATCTCAATCAGCCCGCCAGTGAATTCTGATCAAGGGCGCTGTACCACTGGAGGCGCTCGCGCGAACCCATACTGTCATGTTCGACAAAACCGGCACTCTGACAGTCGGAGGCGCTCGTCTCGTCGCCATCGAAGTCGCACCGAGCGAAGACCCCGACCAGGTGTTGCAGATCGCTGCTTCACTGGAGCAGGCATCGCATCATGTCGTGGCAGGCGCCATCGTCGAAGCGGCGATCGCCAAGGGGCTCAACCTCGAAGTACCATCCGACGTGAAGGAAACCATGGGCTCTGGCCTCGAGGGCACGGTTGGCGGGCGGCGCGTCAGAGTGGGTTCGCATCAACTGGTCTATGGACCCCGCAAGCCCGAAGAGTGGGCCGTGCGGGCCTTGCGGCGCGCCGCCTGGCGTTCCGCACTGAGCGTGTTCGTCGCCGTTGACGGCCGCACCATCGGCGCTCTCCTGCTCGGCGACGAACTCCGGCGCGAGACGCCTCGCGCCGTTCAAGCGCTGCGGGCGGCCGGCGTCGCGCGCATCGTCATGGTAACGGGCGACCGCGCCGATGCCGCCGAGACCATCGGTGCTGCTCTTGATCTCGACGCCGTTCTTTCGGACCGTACGCCGCCCGACAAGGTCGACGCTGTCGCGTCAGAGCAACGACTGCATCCCACGCTGATGGTAGGTGATGGTATCAACGACGCCCCCGCCTTGGCCAAGGCCAATGTCGGCATCGCCATGGGAGCAAGGGGAGCGAGCGCTTCATCCGAAGCTGCCGACGTGATCATCCTTGTTGACCGTCTCGATCGCGTCTCCGACGCTGTCGCCATTGCTGTCCGATCCCGCAGGATCGCTGTGCAGAGCATTGTCGCCGGAATGGCGCTTTCTGGAGTGGCCATGGCCGCGGCCGCCTTGGGATACCTGACCCCCGTTGCGGGAGCCCTAACGCAGGAGGTCATCGATGTGGCCGTCATTCTCAATGCACTTCGCGCCCTGACCCCAGGGCAAAAACTTGGCAGGCAAGCCATGCCGGCCTCGACAGCAAGAACACTTCGAGAAGTTCACGAAAGACTTGAGGAGCTGCTGAACCGATTGCGGGCAATCGCCGATGCCCTCGACGATGCCGCGCCGACGGCGGCGGTGTCCTTGATTGCCGAGGCCAATGCTATCGTCGGCAAGCAGATCGTGGCGCACGAGCGGGAGGACGAGGCCACCGTCTACCCCGGGCTTTCTAAATATCTATCTGACGGGCATGGTCTCGCCGCCATGAGCCGCGCTCACCGCGAAATCATGCATCAGGCGAGATTACTCGATCGCATCGCGGCTGATCTGGTCGCTTCTGATGTTGATCGCTATTTGATCCGGGATGCGCAGCGCGTGATCGAGTCAATCGAGGCGCTAGTGCGCATTCATAACGCTCAAGAGGAAGACATCTACGAGCACGCGGTGGCGGGCTAGCCTATCAGTGGCAAAAGCGTCGAGTGTCGGTTGTGAATCTGGCGTGGTCTCCCAGGCCAAATCATCGATAGACGAGCACCGAGAACACGATCTCCGCTACTGGCCTCTCGCGGCGTTTGACGACAATCAAGCCTCGCCGCCGTGGTAATGGCGACACTGATCATGGCCAGGAGGGGCAACCAGATGCGAATGGGCGGCGTGACCCTAGGCGAAGACACCAACCGAACACCGGCCCCTGCAGGGGACCACCCCGTCTTCATCGCGCGCGGGCTCTCGAAAGTCTACGGTTCGGGTGATGCGCGCGTCTTTGCGCTCCGGGACGTCGATCTTGAGATACGCCAGGGGGAATGCCTTGTCCTGTTGGGGCCATCGGGTTCTGGAAAGTCAACCTTGCTCAACATACTTGGCGGGCTCGACGCTCCGACGTCCGGGAGCGCCACTTGGCGGGACCATGAGCTGACTGGGGCCAGCGACGCGGATCTTACAGCCTACCGCCGCGAGCATGTCGGCTTTGTCTTTCAATTCTACAATCTGATCCCCAACCTCACCGTGCGCGAAAATGTTCGCCTCGTCGCTCAGATCGCCAGTGACCCGATGCGCCCCGAAGAGGCGCTTGAGCTCGTGGGGCTGTCGCACCGGCTCGATTACTTTCCATCGCAGCTCTCGGGCGGCGAGCAGCAGCGCGTCGCCGTTGCGCGCGCCATTGTCAAGCGTCCCGACATCCTGTTGTGCGACGAGCCAACCGGCGCCCTCGACGCTGACACCGGACGCCTCGTTCTTGCAGCTATTTCCAAGGTCAATATCGAGCTTGGCACAACTACGGTCGTCATCACGCACAACTCGGCCATTGCGGGGATGGCGAACCGCATCCTACGGCTGAGTGGCGGTCGAATTGCGCGCGAGGAGTTGAACCGCACGCCGCTGCGAGCAGAAGATGTGACATGGTGAATGTGCTCGACATCAAGGTGATGCGCGATCTGTGGACCATGCGTACGCAGGTGCTGAGCATCTCATTGCTGATTGCGGCAGGCCTTGCCGTGCTCGTGATGTCAGTATCCAACTATCTGGCTCTGGTCGGAGCCATGGACGCGCACTATCGAAGCGAGCGCTTCGGGGATCTCTTCGCCAACCTCAAGCGTGCGCCGAATTCGCTGGTGGATCGCATCCGAGAGATCGATGGGATCGGCGTGGTGGAAGCTCGGGTGACCCAGGGGGTTCGGGTCATGCGCGAGGATTCGGACCTGCCGATCTCCGGCCGCATCATCTCGCTCCCGTCGTCCGGTCAACCTGCGCTGAACCGCCTCTATCTGGTCGAGGGCCGCTGGATCGATCCCGCACGCAGCGATGAGATCATCGTCAATGCGGCTTATGCCCGAGCCCGCATGGTACGTCCTGGCGACAAGATCGAGGTCATTCTCAATGGGCGGCTTCAGGCATTCAGTGTTGCCGGCGCCGCTCTGTCGCCGGAGTTCGTTTTCGCGACACGATCCAGCCTCCCGCTTCCGGACGATCGCAATTTTGTGGTGATGTGGGCAAGTGAAGACGCGGTCGCCGGTGCCTTCGACATGCAGGGCGCTTTCAATGATCTGGTCATGACGCTCGCGCCCGGAGCAGCCAAGGCGGCGGTCATCGAAGAGCTTGACCGGCTCCTGTTGCCGTATGGCGGTGCCGGCGCCTACGATCGGCGCGAACTTCCCTCGAACCGCTTACTGGAGGACGAACTCGCCGAGCAGGAGACGCTAAGCATCGTCATGCCCGCCGTCTTCTTCAGCATTGCGGCTTTCTTGCTGCACATCGTGCTCGGCCGCCTCATCGAGGCGCAGCGTGAGCAGATCGCCTCGCTCAAGGCCCTGGGCATGTCCACGCTTCCCATTGCCCTGCACTATTTCAAGTTTGTCACGGTGATCGCAATCATCGGAGCCGCGATAGGCCTTGCGCTTGGGGCATGGTTCGCAGTTTTGGTGATGGACAGCTACCGAGCATTCTTCCAGTTCCCAGTACTTGAAGCGCATCTCGACCTGCGGATCATAGCCCTGGCAGTGCTGGCGAGCGTTCTGGTGGCCAACGCAGCTGCGGCCACTGCTGTCTACCGCGTTGCGAAGCTTCCTCCCGCAGAGGGCATGCGTCCGCAAGTCCCGGCGATCACGCCGCTTGCCCGACACATCAGCGTCATGTCCGATCGCGGCGTCCCCATGCCCTATCTAATGGCTCTGCGCACGATCCTCGGCAGGCCCATTCGCACGCTTCTTACGATATCCGGCATCACTTTGGCAGCACCCCTGGTACTGTTCGGCCTCTTCTGGTTCGACGCGATTGCCCACATGATCGATGTCGCCTTCAGCCGGATCGAGAGGGGGGACGCGTTTGTCACGTTTTCCACGGCGGTACCGTCCCGTGCCATCCGCGAGATTCGGTCAATCCCAGGTGTGTTGCTGGCGGAGGGACAGCGCATCGTGCCGGTGCGCCTTGTCGCCGACCATCGCAATTATCGCACGTCACTTGTCGGATTGCCCGGAGAGTCTCAGCTCAAGGTGCTGAGGGACGCCGCGCTGGCACCCGTTGCCGTGCCGGCCGACGGGTTGATGCTGAGCCGCCCGCTTGCTGAGCATCTCGGTCTACGGATCGGGGACACAGTCACGGTCGAGGTGCAGGAGGCCAAGCGCCCAGTCTTACATGTGCCAGTAGTGAAGCTGTCCGAGGACATTCTTGGATTTTCCGCGACCATGGACATTGCGGCTCTGAATCGGCTGATGCGCGAAGACGATCTTGTCAGCGCCGCCTCACTTAAGATCGATTCGAGCCAATCGCATTTGGTCTGGCGCCGGATCCAGGCGATGCCGAAGGTCGAGGGAAGCTCCGTGAAAGCGTTGTGGCTGGTCCTCTTCGACGAGACCATTGCCGGCATGATCACTGTCGCCGCCTTCATCCTTGCCGGCTTCGGTTTGTTGATCGCCTTTGGAGTCGTGTACAACAGCGCGCGTGTTGCGCTGCAGGAGCGTGCCTGGGAGCTCGCGAGCCTGCGCATTCTCGGCTTTACCCGCCAAGAGGTTGCCACCATCCTGCTGAGCGAGTTCGTGTTCGAGCTCATCGTGGCGCTTCCGATCGGGTTGATTGCGGGCTACGCCCTGATCAATGTCATTGTCTCTCTACGCGTACGTGAATCGTTCCAAGTGCCAGTCGTGATAGAGCCCAGCAGCTATGCCATCGCCGCTCTCGTCATTATTGCAGCTGCGGTCGCCAGCGCGTTTGTCGTGCGCCGCCGGATCGACAAACTCGATCTCGTCGCCGTTCTCAAGACACGAGACTGAGCATGTTCCAGCGACGTAACGCGATCATTGCCGGCTTGATGACTGTTGGCTTACTCGCGATCTATTGGCTCTTGCAGCCCCGCGCAGTGCTTGTAGAGATCGCAGCAGTGGAGGAACAGCCGTTCACGGCCATCGTCGAGGAGGACGGCAGAACGCGCGTACGCGACCGCTTCATAGTGTCTGCGCCCTTGGCGGGTCGCGTACCCCGCTCCATGCTGCGCGCAGGATACGTCGTGAAGGTCGGCGAGACGCTTACAGCCATTACGCCCAACATTTCGCCGCTGCTCGATCCTCGCGTGCGGCAGGAGCTTGATGCGCGCGTCGGGGCCGCCGAGGCTGCGCTCGAGGAAGCCCAAGCCCTGCACGAGCGTGCCAAAGTGCTTCTCACCCGGGCGCGCACGGATCTCGATCGGACGACCCAACTCTCAGCGCGCGGCGTGGTGACCGTCACGCAGCTCGAACGTGATACGTTCACCTATCAGGCGGCAGAGCGAGACGTCGTTGCCGCGGCGCTCCGTTTCCACGCCGCCGAGCATAGCCTCGATCAGGCCCGGGCGGCCTTGAAGCGCAGCAGCGAAAATGAGGGGGCGGAGCGCTTTTCCGTCTCGTCGCCGATCGACGGCAGGGTCCTCAAGGTTATTCAGGAAAGCGAGATGGTGGTGCCACTTGGAGGCCCATTACTGGAGGTCGGCAATCCGGCTGATCTGGAGGTCGTCGTCGATCTCCTCACCACAGATGCGGCCCTTGTCCGCGAGGGCGCCAAGGTTCGACTCGAACGCTGGGGCGGCCCGAAGGCTTTGGACGCGCGGGTACGGAGGGTCGAACCCTCCGGGTTCACCAAGGTTTCAGCGCTTGGCGTAGAGGAGCAGCGGGTCTGGGTCATCATCGATTTCACCACCCCGCGTGGGGCCTGGATGACGCTCGGCGACGGCTATCGCGTTGACGTCAAGATCGTCGTTGACGAACTGGACAAGGCAACGGTCGTGCCGATCGGCGCACTATTCCGGCGTGGCGATGCCTGGCAAGTGTTCACCGTCGAGCAAGGCCGAGCGCGCTTGCGGCAGGTCACGATCGCACGCCGGTCTGGTCGGCTCGCAGCCGTAACTGACGGCCTGAGGCCCGGGGAGAACGTGGTGGTCTACCCGCCTGCTGCGCTGAAGGATGGCGTTTCTGTGCGTCTTCCGTGAGCGCTGCTCTAGTGGCTGACACATTACTTTCGTATCGGAACTTGGTTGCGGCGCCACTCGCGTCGACGGCTTCAGTCCGCTGATGTCTGCAACTGGGATCGACCTCTGATCCTGCGAAGACGCTCGCGCATCGCGCTCCGATGTCTCTCTGCGGGTGCCTATGGAGAGTGATCAGCGCAGCCGTTATGATTTTCTGGCCACGATGAAGATGCGCGGATCTTTGCGCCCCGAGCCATGCCGTGCTCGCTCAACGATGGTGAAGCCTGCGCCCTCCATCTCGCCTTCCAGTTCCGCTGCCGAGAAGGCCTCGACATAGGGTGCTTTGCCAATCGCCCGCATGACGGGCACGGCCATGCGGATGAGCGGATTCATCTCGGACAAGCACGGCGTCTTGCTGATGAAGAGGCCTCCAGGCTTCAAGTGCCGAGAAATCCTCGCAAGCGCATCTGGTCGCTGGGCGACAAGATGCAACACGTTGAATGCGAGGACGACGTTGAATGTGCCATCGGGCCAAGGCACGTCGTGGAGCGGTGCAACCGCGAACTCGGCATTCCGGCAGTTCGCTTGCACTGCCTTTTCCTTGGCAATCGCGACCATCTCAGCGGACACATCCGTGCCGATCAGGCGGGACACGTGGGGTGCAAGCTTCAAGGCCGTGGTCCCAGTGCCGCAGCCGAGTTCAAGCGCAACATCGGCACCCTCTAGGTACTGGCGCGTTCTTTCGATCGTGCGCTCGTAGCCGGCCATGTCCTTAATGGGATCTCGCGCATACTTGCGAGCGGCGCGGTCCCAGAACTGAGCGTCCGCTGTGGTGCTCGTCATGATTGGCCTCCGTTTGCGTGGAGAGCTAGCACGTGAAATTTTACTTGCTCTACGCCTTGCCATCAACGGCAAGGACTTTGCCGTCGATGGCGCCGCGCAGGTTGGCGCCAGTAAGCAAGCCGTGGATCTTGGCGAACTCCTCGATGAGGTAGTCGCCGATCACTCTTATGCGCGCAAGATTCCGCGAATCCTCCCGGTAGACGAGATACCAAGATCGAACGAGGGAAGTTTGCGACGGAAGGATTGGCACGAGCGACTCGTGCATCCGCGTCAGGAAATGCGGGAGAACGCATATGCCGAGCCCTTCGATCGTCGCGTGCAGTTGCGCGATCATGCTCGAGCTCTGAAAGCGAGCCTCGACGTCGGGAAGTACGAGCTCCAGATAGTCGAGATAGGAAGAATACATCTGGTCGTCGGTGTAGTTGATGAGCTCGTGAGACTTCAAATCGGACAGTTCGCGGATTGGTGCTGCCGAAGCTACATAGTCGCGGCTGGCGTAGGCGCACAGATGATAATCGGATAGTTTCTTGCTGACGAGCTGGCCATGCTCCGGCCTGGAGAGTGCGACGACCATGTCCGTCTCGCGCTTTGTCAGACTGAAGTTGTGCGGCATAGCCGCAAGATGAACCGAAAGATTGGGGTGTGCCTTCGAGAGCTTAGCTAGTCGAGGCGCGAGCAGAAAGGCGCCCACGACTTCCGGCGCGCCAATCCGTACCGGGCCGCTCACGGCCAGATCCTGGCCGCCGATATCCTCCTCCGCTCGTGTCACGACGGCCTGCATGGCTTCGGCCGCCTCGAGCAGCCGTGCGCCGGCCGTGGTCAACACTGTGCCGCTCGGCTTCCTCTCGAAGAGCTTGGAGCCGATCCGCTCCTCCAGGGCGGCGATGTGGCGGCTGAGCGTCGAATGCTCGACGGAGATCGAGCGTGCGGCCGCAGAAATAGAGCCCTGCCGCGCGATGGCGATCAGGGATCGAAGGTGATCCCAATTGAAGGGTTTGGCCACAGCTCCTCGATTTTTGCACAGCCACTCCCGCAAAGTGCGGGATAGTTGAGCACACCCAAGAGAACTACAACAATTACAAACGATCCGTCCAACCTCGGCGTTCTTGCAGAGAGATCGACGGGGGCCGTAGGATCGTCGAAGTCCACAAGTCCACGAACACACAATAAAAATAAGCAAAAGCAAGAAGAGGATAGTGGGGAGGAGGCGATGAATCTCTCTGGGACCGTGCGCGGCGTTGCCAGGCGCATGCCGGACCACCCTGCGATAACGTCCGACCGTGGCACCCTCAGCTACGGCCAGCTTGAGCTCAACATCGGCCGGCTCGCTGGTGGTCTCCGCGGACGTCTGGGTCTGACACGCGGCTCCCGGGTCGGGATCGCGATGGAAAACTGCCCGGAGTTTTTCGAGGTTCTCTACGGCATTTGGCGTGCCGGCCTCGTCGCCGTGCCGATGAACGCCAAGCTGCACGAGAAGGAAATCGCGTTCATCCTGGTCAACGCGGACTGCAAGGCTTGTTTTTGCACGCCCGATTTGGCGGACCGGCTCGGTGCTCTGCAGATTTTTGCACCGGGAATGCCGGGCATCCTGTCGACCGGCACCCGAGACTATGCCTCGCTCTTCAAATCTGATGTCATTACCGACGTCGAAAGCGCGCCCGAGGATGAGGCCTGGCTTTTCTACACGAGTGGGACGACGGGGCGGCCGAAGGGCGCCGTCCTTTCGTTCCGCAATCTCCTCTTTATGGCGCATTGCTACTACGCCGACATCGACAATCTCGACGAGCGCGACGTCAAGCTGCACGCGGCACCGCTCTCGCACGCCTCGGGCCTCTATGCCATCCCTCACATAGCCAAGGGCGCGCACAACATCGTGCTGTCTGGATCATTTGAGCCCGACCGCATCTTCGATGTGCTGGCGAAGCACCAGAACGTCACGATGTTCGCGGCGCCGACCATGCTGTCGCGACTGATCAATCATCCCCGCGCCGGCTCGGCAGATACACGCGGGCTCCGGACGCTCTATTTCGGCGGCGCGCCGATGTATGTGAGCGACCTCAAGAAAGCGCTCGAGATCTTCGGGCCGAAGCTCGCGCAGATTTATGGGCAGGGCGAGTCGCCCATGACCATCAGCTTCGTCGCCAAGCACGTGCTCGGACAGATCGACCATCCCCGTCGGGAGGAAATCCTCGCCTCCTGCGGCGTGCCGCGGACCGGCGTCGACGTAAAGGTCGTCGACAGCGACGGGCGCGAGTTGCCGGCGGGAGAAATCGGAGAGGTCATCACGCGGTCGGACTGCGTCATGAGCGGTTACCTGAACAATCCAGAAGCCAATGCCAAGTCGCTGCGCGGGGGCTGGTTGTGGACCGGCGATCTGGGCTTTGCCGATGCGGAAGGCTTCCTGACGCTCAAGGATCGCTCGAAGGACATGATCATCTCGGGCGGCTCGAACATCTATCCGCGCGAGATCGAGGAGGTGCTGCTGACGCATCCGATGGTGCTCGAATGTGCCGTCATTGGCCGCGAGCATCCAGATTGGGGCGAGGAGGTGGTGGCCTTTGTCGTCCCGCGCCCGGATGCGACCGTGACCGCTCAGGGGCTCGACGCGCTCTGCCTCGAGAACGTCGCGCGCTACAAGCGGCCGCGCGACTACCGCATCGTCGATAGCCTGCCGAAGAACAGCTACGGCAAGATACTCAAGACGGATCTGAGGCAGCTATTGAAGGAGAGCGGCAATGCGTGACGTTGCAATCACCGGCATCGGCTCGACCCTCTTCGGCAAGCACGAGGGCAGGGGCCTGGAGAGCTTGGCCGTCGAAGCAGCAAATGCGGCGCTCAGGAATGCCGGCTTGCCGCGCAAGGAGATCGGCGCACTCTATCTCGGAAACTTCATTGCTGGTCCGCTCAGTGGGCAGGAGGTCCTCGCCGGGATCGTTGCCGACGAACTCGGTCTGGAGAATATCCCGTGCACCAAGGTCGAAGGTGCATGTGCTTCCGGCGGCATCGCCTTTCGCCATGCCGTGCTCGCGGTCAGCACTGGCCAGTGCGATGCTGCCCTCGTCGTCGGTGTCGAGAAGATGACACATGCCTCGGGCGGGCAGGTCACACAGGCTCTCAACTGCGCCATGGACAATCGCTCCGACGGGCCTTCGGGACTGACGTTCCCGGGCCTCTTCGGTCTTGCCTGGCGGATCCATGCGGAGAAGTACGGGACCACACGCGACGAGGTATCGTCGGTCGTCATCAAGAACAAGTCGAACGGTCTCAAGAACCCGCTCGCGCAGCTCGGCGCGGAGTTGACCTTCGACGTCATTCGTCAGTCGCAGCCGATAGCGGATCCGATCCAGCTCTATGACTGCTGCCCGGTCAGTGATGGGGCCGCTGCGATCGTCGTTGTCGCCAAGGATCGCGCGAGAGGAGCCCCCGATCTGCCGATCGATGTGCTGGCGAGCGTGCAGACGCGGGGCTCGCCGAGGATCGCGGGGCATCGCGACATCGTCTCGTTCGATGCGACCGTCAATGCCGCCGAGTTCGCCTATCGTGCGGCCGGCCTAACGCCCAAGGACATCGATCTGGTGGAGCTGCATGATTGCTTTTCGATGGCCGAGATCATCGACAGTGAAGACCTCGGACTGGTGCCGCGCGGCATGGGAGCGAAGTGGGCTGCGGAGGGTCGTACGCGCGTTGGCGGCGATATCCCGATTAATCCGTCCGGTGGCTTGCTGGCGAAGGGCCATCCCGTTGGCGCGACCGGCGTCGGTCAGCTCTACGAGGCGGTGCTCCAACTCCGCGGCGCGCACGCCAATCAAGTCAAGGATGCCGGCATTGCCATGACGCACAATCTTGGTGGCTCCGGCATTGCCTGCACGGTCAGCATTCTTAAACGGCCGGACGCCTGAGGATTGGAGTACGCAAATGTCAGCGAGTGCAGGCTTCGTCGATGTATTGAAATGCAGCGCGTGCGGCGCTCTGGATGCGGGACCGCGTGAGATATGTCCCGCCTGCCACGCATCTGCACTGTCGCCCGATAAGGTGCCGGGCGCTGGCGCATTGCTATCATGGACCGTCATTCGACGGCCGCCGGCAGCATTCCGTGCGGAGGGTGCTTATGCGGTCGCGGTGGTTGAGCTGGACGCAGGCATCAAGGTGACAGGCCGCCTCGATGCAGCGGACGCAGGCGGATCCGTTGGTGCCCGCGTGGTGCTGGCGGAGAACAGAAAAGGCGTGCCCATATTCCGCCTCGCCTGATGACTGATCGATCAAGCACTTATCTGGGAGTGATTGGAGAGAACTAACTACGAAGTGACTTCAGCGCCGAACAACAACGGGCGCAATACAAAAAACGGCCAAACCAGGAGGAAACAAGATGGCTATCAAGCACGGCGGCGCGCTCGCGCTGCTCGCGACGTTTGCCCTCTCAATCGGGAGCGCATCGGCGGAGAATGTCAAGATTGGTGTTGTCCAGGGTCTCAGCGGTCCGCCGGCGATCACGGACTTCGGTGAGTCGTACCTGCAGGGCATCAAGCTCGCAGTGAAAGACTATGAGGCCAAAGGCGGCAAGCACAAGATCGAGCTCGTCGTCTATGATGACGAAGCCAACCCGCAAAAGGCCGTGTCGCTGGTTCAGCGCCTGATGCAGAATGACAAGGTGCCGGTGATCATCGGCACTGTCTCGAGCGGCAACGTGCTGGCATTTGCACCGATCATGCAGAAGGCCGGCGTCCCGCTCGTGGCGGGTCCTTCGATCGCCACGAACATCACCGCGCAGTTCATCGACCAGAGCCCGAGCTATATCTTCCGGTGCTCGATGGTCGAGAAATTCCAGATCGAGAGCATGCTCGACTGGGGCACCAAGACCTTCAAGAAGATTGGGCTGGTGCATTCGACGACAGGCTATGCCGTCTTCGCCGCCAAGGAGATCCAGGAAGGTCTCAAGGCGCGCAATGTCCAGCTCGTCGCGGTCGAATCGGCGGCGCCCAATGTCAGCGACCTCACGCCTCAGCTGCTGAAGATGAAGGAGGCTGGCGCCGAGCTGGTGCTGAACTTCCACGAGTCCTTCGAGCTGATCTACCGGCCGATGTCGAAGCTGGACTATCGCCCGACCATCGCCGGGAATTGGGGGCTTTCATCGATGAAGGTTCTTCAGATCGTCGGTCAAAAGGAGATCGAGGGGACAGTGATGGGCCAGGCGCTCGATATGGCGCTGGACGGCTCCAAGGCCTTCGTCGCGCGTATGGAGACGGAATACGGCAAGGCCTTCCGCTGGCCGGTGATTGCTGCGCTCGGATACGACGCGGGCCAGGTTGTTCTGAAGGCGCTCGACACGGCAAAGACTATCGATCCCAAGGGCGTGCGCGATGCACTCGAAAGCGTGGACGGCATCAAGGCGATCTCGGCGACGCCTGCCAAGCCGTTCGGCCCCAAGGACCATGAGTGCCTCGACCGGGAGCACGTTTTCCTTGGTGTTTGGAAGGATGGGCAGGTTGTCAGGTTGAAGTACTGACTCGCATCGGCTGGCGTCACAATCGCTGCTGAACTCTAACGGAGCATCGCTCGCCCATGTCGGCTGCGAATTTCGTCCAGCTTTTGTTAAGCGGACTGGCGATGGGGGCAATCTATGCCCTCACCGCCACCGGGCTGTTCATCGCGCATCTTGCAACAACACGGCTGAATTTCGGCCAAGGCGACTTCCTGATGTTCGCCGCCTATCTGAGCATGGCCCTGCTGTTGGCGGGTGTTCCGGTGCTGCTGGTCATGGTGGTGGTCCTCGTCGTCCTGGCGCTGATGGGTTGGGGCCTCGAGCGCTTCGCGATCCGCCCACTCGACCGGATGCGAGCGCTGGTCGGAGGTCAATACTCCTGGGTGCTCACGACAATGGGCGTCGCGCTCATCATCCAGAACGTAGTCACGCTGCTGTGGGGAAAATCATCGCAGTATTCCCCACCGCTCTTTTCAGCCAATCGCCAGAACGTCGTGCAGGTCTTTGGCGCCGGAGTTTTCGTCGAGGAGCTACTGGTGATCGTAGCGGCGCTGGCTGTGATCCTGCTCTTCTACGCGCTGCTCTATCGCACCAAGCAGGGCCGGGCCATCTATGCGGTCGCCTTCAGCCCAGATACGGCGGCGCTGCTCGGTATCGACGTCCGCCGCACGGTCGTGCTTGTGTTCGTCCTGGCATCCGTTCTTGCAGCAATCTCCGGCGTACTCGTCGGTCCCATCGTGACCGTTCAGCCGCACATGGGGCTGGTGTTCACGGTCAAAGCCTTCGCGGTGGCCTCGCTCGGCGGCTTCACCAACCCGCTCGGCGTGCTGGTCGGCGCGATCCTGTTCGGCGTGGCGGAAAGCTTCTCCAACTACGTCAACTCGGCATTCGGCGACCTCTATCCGCTTCTTCTTGTCATGGCCCTCCTCGTTATCAAGCCGAGCGGCCTGTTTGGGGAGGCCAAGACCGATGTCCGCTGATACGCGCCACAGCCCCTGGCCTCGCAATGGCGCCTATGCGGCCATGGCTGTCGCCATCGTTGTCTTTCCCTTGCTCACCAGCAACACCTTCCATATCCACCTCGCGCAGACGCTGCTGTACACGACGATCGCCGTGATCGGTCTCAATCTGCTGCTGGGCCTGTCAGGCCAGATGTCGATGGGTCAGGCCGGGTTCTATGCGATCGGCGCATACGGATCGGCGTTGTTGACGGCAAAGCTCGACTGGCCAATCGCAGCGGCGATGCTTGCTGGCATCGCACTGGCCGGCGTCGCGGGCTGCCTGGTTGGGCTGGTCGCGCTACGGACGCGCGGCCTCTATCTCGCGATGGCCACGCTCGCATTTGGCTTCATGGTCGAGATCGCAACGCAGCGATGGGTCGACCTGACCGGCGGCACAATGGGTGTTTACGGCATTCCGGCGCTGGACTTCGGCTCGTCGAGCATGGGCAAGGCCTACTACCTATGGGTCGTCGGCGCGGTCTATCTCGCCGTGCAGATCGCCAGCGACTACGTGATGAATTCGCGCATTCGTCGCAATCTTCTGGCGCTGAAGGAAAACGAGAGCGCTGCTCGCACCGCTGGCATCAACGTGCCCGTCTGGCGCACGGTCGTATTCGCGGTGAGTTCGCTGGCTGCTGGTACTGCTGGCGCCTTCTTCACGCACCAGAATGCCTACATCAACAGCGACGCGTTTACACTGAACCTGACGCTGACCATGCTGATCGCAACCGTCATTGGCGGTCTCGGAACGTCCTACGGCCCGCTGATCGGTACGTTGATCACACTCATGATCGCGGAGCTGATCGCTTCGCTCTACGACGTGTCTTTTATGATCAACGGGTTAATTCTGCTGACGGTTCTGCTGCTCTTCCCGCAGGGGGCAATCGGGCTGGTTCAGCAAGTCGGAAAGTTTCTGTTCGGGCGCAGAAGCGAGGGAGCTGAGACGCCGGTGGCGATGCCAGATCGGCCAGTCGCCCTTCCAGCGGCGCCACCCTCCAACGGCCCGACACTCGTCGTCGAGAATCTGACCAAGCGTTACGGCGGTGTCGTCGCCGTGAGGGATGTGTCGCTGTCTATCGAGCGCGGCACCGTGCACGCACTCATCGGTCCCAATGGAGCGGGCAAGTCGACGCTGATCAACTGCGTCAGCGGTCTCTATCGGGCGGACTTCGGCCGCATTCTCCTCAATGGCCGGGACGTAACGGGATTGCCGGCACATGCTCGGGCGCACTTGGGATTGGCTCGCACCTTCCAGAACCTCCAACTCGTGAGCAGTCTGACGGTCATCGAGAACGTCCAGCTCGGCATTCGCTCGTCTCGATTGATCGCCGCGGACTTCTCTTCTTGGCTGCTGTCATCGTCGTTCGAGGGGGAAGAACGCGCGCGCGCCCTTGCTCTCCTGCAGCAATTCGGCATGGCCCACCTGGCAACGGCCCGCCCCGAGGACTTGCCCTATGGCCATCGTAAGCTCGCGGAGCTGGCCCGCGCCATCGCGGAGGAGCCGGCCGTTATGCTGCTGGACGAGCCAGTGGCGGGCTTGAACGACCGCGAAGCGCTGGAGATTGCCGACGTCATCCGCCGGATTCGCGACAGCGGCACGTCGATACTGTTGGTCGAGCACAATATGGAGTTCGTGATGAAGCTCGCCGACCGCGTGACGGTGCTCGACTACGGTGAAAGGATCGCGCAGGGCGCGCCCGAGCAGGTTCAGAAAGATCCTCGTGTCGTGGAAGCCTATCTCGGCGGTTCGATCGAACAGCCGGCGGGTAAGCTGGAGGCGGCAACGTGATCGCGCTCGAGAAGGTGTGCGCCGGCATCGATCGCGTGCAGATCCTGCGCGACGTGGATATCAGCGTCGAGCCGGGGAAACTGGTCCTCGTTCTCGGCGCGAACGGGGCCGGCAAGACGACGTTGTTAAGGGTCATCTCCGGGTTGGTGCCCCTTTGGAGCGGACGCTTGCTGTTCGATTCGAAATCGATCGCGGGCCAGCCGGCCCACGAGCTTGCCCGCTCGGGTCTGGTGCATGTGCCGCAAGGCCGACAGATCATTCCGACGCTCACGGTCGAGGAGAATCTCGTCATAGGTGCTTCGCACCTGCCCGGCATCACGCATGAGACGATCGCGCGTCGCCTCGAAGCCGAATACGAGCGGTTTCCGGTGCTCAGGACGCGCCGCAGTCTTGCCGGCGGCTCGCTGTCGGGCGGCGAGCAGCAGATGCTCGCCGTGTCGCGCGGGCTGATGATGGGCCCCAAGCTGCTCATGCTCGATGAGCCGTCGCTCGGACTGGCGCCGCAGATGGTTCAGCGGATACTCGGTGCGCTCGCAGGCCTTGCCCGTAGCGGCATCTCGGTGTTGCTCGTGGAGCAGAAGACGATGGCGCTCGAGATCGCCGATCATACTTACGTCCTGAAGAACGGTGCGATCGTGCACTCCGCTGCCGCGGCAGACATTGGCGGTCACTCGGAGCTTTTCCGGCACTACATGAGCTGACCGCAAGCGATGTCGGGCAGCTCGAACGCTCTCCGGAGATCCAAATGAACCCAGTCAGGAAGGTTTTGCCCGCTCACCTCCAGAAGCACAAGGAGGACAAGCGGAAGATCACGATGCTCAGCATCTACGACTATGCCATTGCGCTCTTGGCCGACCGCGCCGGCCTCGACACGATCCTGGTCGGCGACTCGCTTGCGATGACGGCGCTCGGCTACGACAGCACGGTGGCCGTCACCCTGGATGAGATGCTCCATCATACGCGCGCGGTGTCTCGCGCCGCAAAGCGTGCCATGGTCGTCGCCGACATGCCCTTCATGTCGTATCAGGTCTCGATCGAGGAAGCGGTACGGAACGCCGGCCGGTTCCTGAAGGAAGCGGGCGCGGATGCCGTCAAGGTCGAGGGCGGCCGCACGATCGTGCCGACGCTTGCCGCCATCCACAACGCGGGCATCCCGGTGATCGGTCATATCGGCTTGACGCCTCAAAGTGCGGCCCAGCTTGGCGGCCTCAAGGTGCAAGGGGGCGATGCCGGTGCCGCCACGCGCCTCCTCGAGGATGCTCTGGCGTTGGAAGCCGCCGGCGCCTTTGCGGTCATTCTCGAGTGCGTACCGCGCGACGTTGCAAGGTTGATCACAGAGCGATTGCGAGTTCCGACCATCAGCTACGGCGCCGGCGTCCATTGTGATGGACAAGGTCTCGTCTCGGCCGACATTCTGGGCCTCTTCGAGCAGTTCACCCCGCGCTTCGCAAAGCGCTACGTAGACCTTGCGCCGCAAATCAGCAGCGCGTTCCAAAGATATTGCGCGGAGGTCGTTGCTGGCGAATTTCCCGACGCCGAGCACAGCTACGGCATCAATTCGGCCGAGCTCGAGAAGTTGGAGCGCGCGCTGGCATCGCACACCGATGCGCGAGGTTCAGAAACTAGATGACGATGGAATTGGCTCGCCTTTGCCGCCATGAGCATTGGCACCATCATCCGATGTGCCGGAGCGATACCTACGCGCCTTATCAATGCTGGATCAGATATTCGTCGAGTACTTTCAGATCCGGCTCAACTCCGAGACCGGGACGCGCCGACAGAACGACTTTTCCGTCTCGCACGTCTTCCAGGTTGCCGGCGATGGTTGAGCGTAGCGGATTGGGGTTCGCGTCGATCTCCAGAAGCCCATCGCCGCCGACGGCGGCTAGAAGATGGGCCGAGGCCAGCAATCCGATGCCCCCTCCGAGGTAGTGCGGGCAGAACCTCAGGCCCATCGCGCGAATGCGCCGTGCGATAGGAAGTGTGGCGCTGATGCCGCCCCACTTTGCCAGGTCGGGCTGTACGACGCCAAGCACACCGGCATCAAATGCGCGCTCGAAGTCGGCGGCACCTGCCATGTTCTCCCCGGCCGCCAGCGGGATTCGTGTTGCGCTCTTCAGGCTCTGCCACGCGCTCCAAGGCACATCGGCGCGAATAGGCTCCTCGATCCAGCAGAGGTCAAACTTCTCGAGCTTCGGTAACATTTCCAGCGCCTGATCGACATTCCAGCCTTGATTGGCATCGACCATGAGGCCGGCGTCGGGACCGAGCGTACTCCTCAGCCTGGCTAGGTTGGCGAGATCGCGTTCGCTTCCGAAGCCGACCTTAAGCTTGAAAGACTTGTATCCAGCCTGCTGCTTCGCTTTTGCGAGGCGCTCCGGCGCATCCGGATTGAGGCCGCTCGCGTAGACGCGGATCGCCGGCGCACCGCCAGTATCGAGAAGCTCCCAAAGAGGCCTTCCCGCCCGCCGTGCTGCAAGATCCCACAGCGCCGTATCGATGCCGGCTATGGCTTGGGCGAAAGGCCCGGGCTCCGCGCTCTGCAGCGCGAGGACCGCTGTCCGCGACGTCATATGCTCGAAGGCTTCGACGGGATCGCCGAAGGGCCGCGCGAGGAGCAGCGGCGCCAGGACGCTGTCAACGAGGCGTGCGCGATGCTCGGCGCCAACCGCAGGAAAATTGCACCATGCCTCGCCCCAGCCCCGCACACCCTGGTCGTCCTCGACTTCGATCATGACCATGGGGCGATCGCGCATGGTGCCGAAGGAAGTCGTTACGGGCTGCTCGAGGGGGCAGCGGTAGACGCGGGCGGTCACGCGGCGGAGTTTCAGCTCGGTGCTCATGGCTTGAGGTCCATCTCCAGATGAATGTAGTCGCCGCGATAGCTGACCTCGGCGAGATAGATGACGGTTCGATCCGGTCCACACATGACGCGGCGAACTTCAGCCATGGGCGTGTTCACCGCGATACCGAGCAGGCGTGATGTCTCCACATCCGCCGTCGATATGGTGAGCGTCTGACGCGCCGAGGCGATCTCCAAGCCCGGCAGAGACGTCAGCACGGGAAGCGCAAGCTCGCGACGAAAGCGGGATGGCGCGCGGCGGAACACGCGATAGTCCACATAAATGGAGATGACGCAGTAGCGCTCGCCGTTGCGCGAATGCACGCGCCGCAAGTGGAAATACTTGGGTGCAGCAATGCCGTCGCGCTCGCTGATGACGGGGCTGGCAATGTCTTCCGCCAGGTTCGCGTGCTCGGGCCGGTCGCCGCTGTACATGGCAACGAGATCGCCGAGAGTCGTCTCCACGCGTAGCTGCCGGCGCGTCGTTGCCTTGCCGGTGACGAACGTGCCGCGCCCGCGCTGCGGGGAGAGCAACCCCTCCTCGGCAAGGAGCGCAATGGCCTGACGCACGGTCACGCGCGCGACGCCGAACTCGTCCATCAGCTGCTCGATGGAGGGGAGAACGCTGCCGATCGCCCACACCTGCTTGTCCAGGCGCTGACGGAACAGGTCCGCGAGCTGAACGTACCGAGGGATGGGCGTGTCGCCGAAAATGTGATGCGTCGCTTGGGGCATGGGGCTTTCAGATTGGGGCTTGCATCAAACATCCTATAGACAGTACTTATGGAATGATTAGGCCAGAACGAACAAGAACAATTCGAGGAAACGTGCGTCGAGCGGCTCTCATTCTTGCCCCCTGGCTTGCCTTGCTGGCTGGCTGGTACGGCATTCACTACAGCGGTTTCATCAATCCTGCACTCGTGCCGACCCCGCACGAGGTGGCCGCGCGCTTCGTCGAGTTGATGGGCAACCGTCTGCCAATGGACATCCTCATGTCCACGCAGCGCGTATTCCTCGGCGTGCTGTGCGGCATCGCCCTCGCCGTTCCGGTCGGCTTCATTCTCGGCTGGTACAAAACGATCCGGACCTTCATCGATCCGCTGATCAACTTCTTCCGCGCCCTGCCCCCGATCGCGCTTATCCCTCTCGTCATCGTCTATTTCGGCGTCGACGAGCTCGCCAAGGTCGTGATCCTCTTCTACGCCTCGTTCTTCGCAGGCGTCATCGTCATGTATGAGGGTATCTCGCAGATCAGCCCGATCTATGTGCGCGTCGCGCGCACGCTCGGAGCGACGGATGGCGAGATCTTTCGCAAGGTCATCATCCCCCTAGCGGTACCGCATATGCTCACGGCACTTCGCGTGGCGCTTGGTGTGGCCTGGGCGACACTCGTCGCCTCGGAGCTGATTGCGGCGCAGCAGGGGCTCGGCGCACTCATCCAGAACGCTGGCTCGTTCTTCCAGCTCGATATCATCTACGTCGGCATCATCTGCATCGGTTTCATCGCGCTCCTCATGGATCTTGGACTTCGCGTACTCGCGCGCCGATTCGTCTCCTGGCAGGAGCGGATCGCGTGACCATCGGACAACCCCGTATCGTTTTCGATAAAGTCTCCGTGCGGTTCGATACTCCGGCCGGGGGGCGGATGCACGTTGTCGATGACGTGAGCTACCAGATCCACGATCGCGAGTTCGTCTCCGTCATCGGTCCGTCCGGTTGCCGCAAGACCACGCTGATGAACATCGTCGCCGGCTTCATGCAGCCGACGACCGGCACGGTTACGCTCGATGGGCAGCCAATCAATAGTCCTGGGCCGGATCGCGGCGTCATCTTCCAGGAGTACGGCGTCTTTCCGTGGCTTTCCGTGAAGGAAAATATCGCCTTCGGCCTCAACCTTCGCGCCAATCGCACGACCTCCGAGGAGCGCGAAGAGATATGCCGCCGCTACATGCAACTTATGGGCCTGTCGGACTTCGCAGATGCGTGGCCGCGCATGCTGTCGGGCGGCATGCGCCAACGTCTCGCGCTCGCGCGCGCCTATGCCGTCAGACCGCAGTTCCTGCTGATGGACGAGCCATTCGGCGCGCTCGATGCGCAAACACGCACGGCCATGCAGGACCTGCTGCTCGGCGTGCTCGCGACCGAGGGCAAGACTGTGATGCTGATCACGCACTCCGTCGAGGAGGCCGTGTATCTCTCGAACCGCATCATCGTCATGACGGCCCGGCCGACGCGCATTCGCGAGATCATCGAGGTGCCATTCAGCTACCCCCGCAGCGAGGGGCTGCACGAAAGCAAGGAGTTCGGCGACCTGCGCGCGCACGTGCGGGCTCTCGTAATGCAGGAATATGCGCAGCAGGCGAAGCAACGATAATCTTGAAGCAAGAGCGTCGAAGGAGGAAACCATGAAAGTCGACCGCAGAACATTTCTGCAAGGCGCGGGCGCAACAGCTGGCGCAATGACGTTGGGCTCACCCGCAATTGCACAGGCGAAGACCAAAATTCGCGTGGGTTATCTGCACACGCTGGCCGTCGATGGCCAGATGTGGCTTGCAGACCATCTCGGCGCCTTCGATAAGTATGGCCTTGAGCCGGAGTTCAAACAGTTCCAGACCGGCCTCGAGATCTTCCAGGCCATGATCGGCGGCAGCCTTGACGTTCTCTCGACTGGCGCCGTCATCTCGAACTTTCCGGCGCGCGGCCAGGGTAAGATGTTCCTTGCCAATGCCGTAGAGTTCGCCACGGCGCAGCTCTGGGTGCGCGAGGATCAGGGAATCAAGTCGATCGCCGATCTCAAGGGCAAGCGCATCGCGACGACGGCGGGCACGACCGCGCACGTCTTCCTCGACACGGCCCTCAAGGCCAACAATATGACAAGTAAGGACATCGAGCTGCTCAATCAGCGCATGCCCGATGCAGTGACATCCTTCATCTCAGGTGCTGTACCGGCCGTTGCACTCTGGGTGCCATTCAACATCACGGTGCGCGACAAGGTGCCAGGCGCGAAGAAGCTGGTCGATGCCTCAGCGTACTATCCCAAGGCCGCGATCATGTCGGGCTGGGCGACCACCGCGGACTTCCACAGCAAGAGCCGCGACGTGCTCGTGCGCGTCGTCAAGGCCTGGAGCGAGGGCAACGAGTACCTCACGGGCAAGACCGACGAGGCGCTGGAGGTGCTGCAGAAGAAGCAGTATCCGCAGGTGCCTCTCAAGGACTTCAAGGAGCAGTTCGGCGCACAGAAGGCGTTCCCAGTCGCGGAGTGGCGCAAGCTCTACGGCGACCAGAGCGTCACGAAGTGGCTGCAGCAGGTGACGGACTTCTTCGCCTCCACGGGGAACATTCCGAATCCAATTCCGGCTTCTCAGTACTTTGATCCGTCCATCTTCATGGATGCCACGAAGGCCTGAGGCTTTGTCTGAAGCGACGTACGACTACATCATCGTCGGAGCCGGTTCGGCGGGTTGCGTGCTCGCTAACCGGCTTTCCGCCGATCGAGGATGCAAGGTGTTGCTCCTCGAGGCCGGCGGTTGGGATCGGAATTTCTGGCTGAAGCTACCAGTTGGGTATTTCCGTACGATCTACGACGGTCGCTTCTCAAGACAGTTTCCGACTGAGCCGAGCGAAGGTACGGCGGGGCGCGCGATCGTGTGGCCGCGCGGGCGGATTATCGGCGGGTCGAGTTCGATCAATGGCCTGATTTTCATCCGAGGTCAGCACGAGGATTTCGACGACTGGCAGAAGGCTGGCGCCGATGGATGGAGCTATCGCGACGTCCTGCCGTCTTTCCGGCGCCTCGAAAATTTCGATGGCTCGGAGAGCCAGTACCGCGGCGCGCACGGCGAGTTGAGTGTCTCGACGCTGCGCAACGACCATCCCATGTGCCGGGCGTGGCTCGCAGCGGCTCAGGAGTTCGGCCTCCCCTACAATCCTGACTTCAACGGCGAGACCACCTATGGGGTTGGCTCCTATCAGCTGAGCATCGGTAAGCGCTGGCGAGAAAGTTCCGCGGTTGCCTTTCTCCATCCGGCGCTGTCTCGCCCCAATCTGACGGTTCAGACGAACGCCCACGCGACGCGCGTACTCGTTGATGGCACGCGCGCCGTCGGCATGGAATGGGCATCCGGGCGAGATCGCGTGACGGCACGTGTCTCGCGCGAGGTCATTCTCGCTGCTGGCGCGCTGCAATCGCCGCAGATCCTACAGCTTTCGGGCATCGGACCAGCCGAGCATCTACGATCGCTCGGCATCGATGTCGTCGCGGACCTTCCCGACGTCGGCGAACATCTTCAGGATCATTATCAGGCGCGCAGCATCGTCGAGCTCAGTTCGCGCCAGTCGCTGAACAAGGATGTGCGCAATCCGATCGCGCTCGCGAGCATGGGGTGGCAATGGCTCGTGCACGGTCGTGGGCCATTGACGATCGGAGCCGGCCAAGTTGGAGGCGCCGCGTGCACCGCGTTCGCCCGAAACGGCCGCCCGGACATCCAGTTCAATGTCATGCCGCTCTCCGTCGACAAGCCGGGAGATCCGCTGCATACGTATTCCGGCTTCACTGCGGCCATGTGGCAGTGTCATCCCGAATCCCGCGGCAGGTTGAGGATTCGATCCGCGGATCCATTTGAGTCGCCCCGGATCGAGCCGCGCTATCTCTCCACCGAATTGGACCGCAACGTGGCCGTCGCAGGCCTCAAGATGCTCCGGGAAATCTTTGCTCAACCAGCCTTCCGCGGCCTGTGGGCTCGCGAGGTTCTCCCTGGCCCCGATGCACGCACGGAACCCGACCTGCTCGAGTTCGCGCGGTCCCATGGCGGGACCGTATTTCATCCTGTCGGGACGTGCCGGATGGGCAGGGGCGAGGGTGCTGTCGTCGATCCGAGGCTTCGCGTTCGCGGCATCGAGGGGTTGCGCGTGGTCGACGCTTCAGTGATGCCAAAGATAACGTCGGCAAATACCAATGCCGCGTCGCTCATGATTGGGATGCGTGGTTCAGACCTCATTCTCAACCGCAAAGAAGTTTCCTGATAGCTCGGTCCCGCAGCAGCAGCTTTCAGGCGGGATTGGCGGTCTGTCTATGCCCACGGGCGATTGCGGCATCCAACACCTTTTCGGTCCTCTCGCGCAAGCGCGATGCCGTCTCGGACCGATGCTTCGGGTTCGCCATCCAGTCTTAAGATTGGTCACGATTTCATCGGCGAGAGTGTCCAATGTCGGCACGAGCGATGCGGCACGGGTTGACCGTTCGGCGGCATGCTTCTCCCGACGTTGGCGAGGAGATCGGAACCCTCTGCGATCTGCATCCGCGCCACCGCGGCGAGGCTGCGGGCCTGTGCGAGCGACACCCCACCCTTCCCGGCCGCGCCAAGTCCCGTGTCGCGGCGTGCACCGCTGAAGCGATGCCGAAATACCCATTGCTTTCGCCCGCTGGAAGCCACGTTCAGGTAGAGGCCGCTGCCGTCGCCATAGCGGCCCGGCAACTGCGCCAGCTCCACTTTACGAGTGCTAAGACAGTTGATCATCCGCGCCATGCAATCTCTCGCGCTTCTGCCACGCATCCCACCACTGATCCCACCATTTACATGAGACCCAGTGACAGGTAGAGATGGCGGGCGGCGGACGCCTCCTCCGCCAACCTTCTCGTGTAGGTCGCTGATGGCTGGCCCCGCAGATCCCTTTCTAACTGCGCTGTGGCAGACCGCCACCGAGGCGCAGAACGAGGAGATCTCTTTTCGCAACAATATCCCCGTGAGATCGACAAGCGCGTGCGCGCGCGCCAGTACGCGTTCCGCCGCCTGTCGCTGGCCGAGCTGATGTCGCGGACGGCGCGAATGGCGAAAGACGAGGAGCAGGCCATTGCTGCGCAGTTGGCTGCATTGCGCAGCGAGTTCGGCTGGCATGGCGACACCGAGCCGCGACGTCGCATCTTCGCTGCATGGCAGCCAGTCGCGTTGGCGGTTTGGCAGAATGTAAAGCCGACCTCCGACGAGAAGGACTTGGCAGCGAGCGCTCCTTCCGAGCCTCTGCCACCTCCGCCCGACATTGGCACCGCGCTCGCCGAGTTCGAGGCTTGGTATCTGGCCGAGTTCGGATCGAACTATCTGTCGATCCTCGACCAGGAGGTGCAGGAGCTTCCCGTTGTCGAATTCTAAGGGAGCGGAATTCGAACGCTGGATCGCCGAGCGCTTCGCCGAAACGGAGGGCTTTACGGCGCTCATACTGCTCGTCGCGCTCGGCGGCGACAAGGTCGACCTGATTTCGTGCTCCTACGTCCATGTGATCGGTGACGAGGTGCGCTGGCGCGACATGAAGACCATGCTCGACGCCTCAGGTCGCAAGTGGGACGGCTTCGCCGTCTTCGCCGAATCTCCGCCCGGCGGCGGCCCGCTGATCGACATCGTGGCCAAGGCGCGCCTGCAGGAGCGCATCGACGAGGTGACGGTGAACCGCATGGTCCTCAACGGCGCGGGCTTCTTCGACACGCGGGGCCGCGCCATCCGCATCGACCCCATCGGGCTGCACTAGTGGCCGTCGCTGCCGCAAAGCACATCGTTCTCGTCGGCGGCGGGCACGCCCATGTCGTCGTGCTCAAATCTTTCGCCGAGAAGCCGGAGCCAGGCATCACCGTGACGCTCGTCACGCGCGAGGTGATGGCACCTTACTCGGGGATGTTGCCGGGCTTCGTCGCCGGCCACTACACCTATGCGCAGTGCCATATCGATACGCGACGCCTCGGCGAATGGGCGGGTGCTCGTGTGATCCAAGGCGAAGTGATCGGAATTGATCGCGCCTCTCGCCGCATCGAGATCGCAGACCAGCCATCGCTCTCCTACGATCTCGTGTCGATCGATGTCGGTATCACGCCGCGACTCGATGATATCGACGGCGCAGCGAGGCATGGCATCGCCGTCAAACCGGTCTCGACATTCGCGGCCCGCTGGCAGGCGTTCGAACACGCGGCGCTGGAGCCACGCGGGCCACGCCAGATCGTCGTCATTGGCGCTGGTGCGGCCGGGTTCGAGCTGGTACTCGCCATGCGCCACAAATTGCGCACCGCGGCGCCAGTCGCCGGTGTAGATCCCGATGCATTCTCATTCGCGCTCGTCGGCGGCGCGGCGCTGCTGCCGACGCACAATGCGTGGGCCCGCGTGCTCACACGCCGCGAAATCGCGCGACAAGGCGTCACGCTGGTCGAGCACGACATCGTTGCCCGCGTCACTCCCGACACAGTCCATCTCGCGAGTGGCCGCACGATCGCGGCCGATGCAACGCTGATGGCAACTGGGGCCGGACCCGCGGCATGGTTCAAGACCTCGGGTTTCCCCTGCGATCCCGCCGGCTTCATCGCTGTGCGGCCGACGTTGCAGCTTCTCGACGACGACGACGCTTTCGCGGTAGGCGACTGCGCGAGCGTGCTCGAGCATCCGCGCGAGAAGGCCGGCGTGTTCGCAGTCCGCCAGGGGCTGCCACTTGCCGAAAACCTGCGGTTGCGGGCCCGCGGGCTGCCGGACAGACCGTTCACGCCGCAGCGGCAGTTCCTTTCGCTGCTGTCGACGGGCGGCAAGCACGCCATCGCCTCGCGCAATGGCATTGCGTTTGCCGGCGATTTCCTGTGGCGCTGGAAGGACCGGATCGACCGCGCGTTCATGGCGCAATTCACCGTGCCGCCGAAGCGATAGTCGTCGACGGGGTGCGTGCCGTGTACGATGCGGCTGGCCCTCGGCCTCGATAATGGAATGACTGGAAATGACCTCTTCCTTACACCCGGCCCTCGATCTCATCCTCGCGCGACGTTCGATGTCGCCGCGCCACCTCGTCGAGCCGGCGCCGACGCGTGAGCAACTCGATCTCATCCTCCGCGCCGCCGCCGCCGCACCGGATCACAAGAGCCTGCGGCCGTTTCGCTTCATCCTCATCCCGCCCGAACGCCGCGCCGATCTTGCGGGCGCCTTCCGCGACGCCAAGGCCGAGCAGGACCCCGGCGCCGGCGCGAACGAGGTCGAGCGCGCCGGCGAGAAGGCTTATCGCGGCGCCATGCTGCTGGCGGTGGTGCTTCGGATCGTGCGCGATCATCCTCGCGTCTCTGTCAGCGACCAGATGCTGGCTGCGGGCGCGGCGATCGAGAACATGCTGCTCGCGGCGAATGCGCTGGGGTTCGGTGGATCATTGCGAAGCGGCAAGTCCGCCACCTCGAGAAGGGTGCGACTGGCGCTCGGCGTGTCCGGCGACGAGGAGCTTGCGGCTTTCCTGATCCTCGGCACGCCGGCCAAGACGTCGTCGCCTCGCAACGACGACCTCACTGGGCTCGTTACGGTCTGGGAGTGACGCGCATTGCTTTGCCCGGCGGCGTCGCTGATGTATCGTTGTGCGTCGGCGGACATATCCGGACGCCGACGGGCATATCCAGCGGAAACCATGCCGCACTCTCGCCGGGACGACATATGACGCGCCTCACGATCCGAATCGACTTCGACGGCAAGCGCCAGGTCGGCCATGGCAAGATCCGCCTGCTTGAGCTGATCGGCGAGCATGGTTCGATCAGCCAGGCGGCGCGCGAAATGAAGATGTCCTATCGCCGCGCTTGGTTGCTCGTAGACGAGGTCAACCGGATGTTCAGCGAGCCGGTGCTCGAAACCCAGCATGGCGGCGCTGGCGGCGGGCATGCGCGGCTGACCTCGTTCGGCCACGCGCTCGTCGGCCATTACCGGGCTATCGAGGCGCAGGCGATGAAGTCCTTCAACAAGCAGATCGTCGACCTCGAGCGGCGGCTGCGCCCACTGTCGGCCGCGCGGTAACCGCCGCGTGCAGCCGGCCGCGAAATATTCGAAGCGAAATATCGCTTGTCACTGCGCGGGGCCGACACTACAACGCGATATATCGGCTGGTATATGGCGCGCGACTGGAGACGAGACTGTGCTCAACCATTTCTCCCCCGGGCTGAAAGCGCAGAAGGCCGTGCTCCATATCGCATTGACCTCGATTTTGATCGTCGCGGCTATGTCGGCCGCGGTCGAGGCTGCGGAGGTCAAGGTCGCCGTCGCCGCAAACTTCACCGAGCCCGTGAAGGAGATCGGCGCCATGTTCGAGAAGGCGACCGGCCACACGCCTTTTTTCAGCTTCGGCCCGACCGGCGGCCTCTACAATCAGATCACGCAGGCGGCGCCGTTCGAGGTCTTCCTCGCCGCCGATGGCACCACGCCAGCCAAGACCATCAAAGAGGGCTACGGCGTCGCTGGCACGGCCTACACCTATGCGACAGGCAAGCTCGTGCTCTACAGCAGGTCCGAAGGCCTGAAGCTGGATGAGCAGGCCCTCAAGGATGGCAAGTTTGAGAAGCTCTCTATCGCCAATCCGAAAACGGCGCCCTACGGCCTCGCCGCCGTCGAGACGATGCGGAAGCTCGGCGTCTACGACGCGTTGAAGGGCAAGATCGTTGAGGGCAACAACATCGGGCAGGCGTTCCAGTTCGTCGATACGGGCAATGCCGAGGTTGGTTTCATCGCCTATTCGCAGGTCGCGCTGAAGGTGGGCGGCTCGCGCTGGGTGGTGCCGTCGAACATGCACAACGCTATCCTGCAGGACGCGGTGCTGCTCAAGGCGGGTGCCAACAACGAGGCCGCCAAGGCCTTCCTCGCGTTCCTCAAAGGGCCCGAGGCGCGTAAGGTGATCGAGAAATACGGGTATGGCTTCACCGACTGATCGGCGGGTGACGCGTGGGTGAACTCGACCTTGCACAGCTCTGGTCGCCGATCCGGCTGACACTCGAACTCGCCTTCGTTACCACGATATTGCTACTGGTATTCGGCACGCCGATCGCGTGGTGGCTGGCGCGTTCCAAGGCGCTGTGGAAGGAGGCGGTGGCGACCATCGTCGCAATGCCGCTGGTGCTGCCGCCGACGGTGCTCGGATTTTACCTGCTGCTGTTTCTCGGGCCGAACGGCCCAGGTGGTGCCATCGCCGGCCTCTACGGCGCCCGCACGCTCGCCTTCACCTTCACCGGCCTCGTCATCGGCTCGGTCATCTATTCGATGCCGTTCGTCGTGCAGCCGATCCGCAACGCTTTCGAGGCATTCGGCGACCGTCCGCTGGAGGTCGCGGCGACGCTCAGGGCCTCGCCTTGGGATGCGTTCTGGTCGGTCGCGGTGCCGCTGGCGCGGCCGGGATTCCTGACCGGCGCCATTCTCGGTTTCGCGCACACGATCGGCGAGTTCGGCGTCATCCTGATGATCGGCGGCAATATCCCCGGCCAGACGAAAGTCCTATCGGTCGCGATCTACGACTACGTCGAGACGCAGCACTGGACCGAAGCGCATATCCTGGCCGGCGGCATGGTCATCTTCTCGTTCGCTGTCATTCTCGCGACCATGATGCTCGGCCGGCACTACGGGCAGCAGCGCCGATGAAGGCGGATCGTGCCGAGATCTCGACTGCCTTTGCGGGGACGCTCGGCAATTTTTCGCTCGACGTCGCCTTCAAGATGCCGATGCGCGGGATAACGGCGCTGTTCGGTCCGTCCGGTTGCGGCAAGACGACGATCCTGCGCTGCATGGCGGGTCTCCAGCGACTGCCGGGTCATTTCGTCGTCGGTGAGGAGGTCTGGCAGGACAGCGCGCGCGATATTTTCGTGCGCACGCATCAGCGGCCGCTCGGCTACGTTTTCCAGGAAGCGAGCCTTTTCCCGCATCTTTCGGTGCACCAGAACCTGCTCTACGGCGCGCGGCGCGCTGGCAATGCGCCTGCTTCGGATGCTTTCGACTTCGACACGATCGTGGAGCTGCTCGGCATCAGCCAGCTGCTCGAGCGGTCGCCGGTGACCCTATCCGGCGGCGAACGCCAGCGCGTCTCGGTCGGCCGCGCGCTGCTCTCGCGCCCACGCATCCTGTTGATGGATGAGCCGCTGTCGGCCCTCGACCAGATGACGAAGCAGGAGATCCTCCCGTACTTCGAGCGCCTGCATAAGAGTCTCGCCTTGCCCGTCGTGTACGTGAGTCACGACATCGGCGAGGTCGCGCGCCTCGCCGACACGATGGTGTTGCTCGCGAAGGGCCGCGTCATCGCTTCGGGACCGCTCTCTGAGCTGCAGACAGACCCGACCTTGCCGCTGATCGCTGCGCCGGACGCCTCGGTGATGCTCGAGGGCCGCGTCACGAGCGTCGACGAAGCGTACGCGCTGACTCATTTCACCGTGCCTGGCGGCGAGCTGATCGTGCCGGGCTTGCAAGGGATACCGGGAACGGAGCGCCGGTTGCGGATCGCGTCGAGTGACGTCAGTTTTACGCGAACGGCAGCGACGGATACGACGATCCTCAATTGCCTGCCGGCGCGGGTTGTCTCTGTCGATGCGCACGGCAACGCGGCGCAGGTCAATCTTGTCGCCGCTCTCGGTGTGGACGGAGCGGGCGCCCGCATTGCCGCCCGCATAACGCGCAAGTCGCTCGATGCGCTGGCCCTCGCGCCGGGCGTTCCGGTGTTTGCGCAGATCAAGAGCGTGGCGTTGGTTTCGTGAAGTGCTTCATCTTCCCCTTCTCCCCGTTGTTACGGGGAGAAGGTCGGGATGAGGGGCGGCATGAACACGGCCGTCGCACAAGCTCCCGCCCCTCACCCTGACCCTCTCCCCGCGCGCAGGGAGAGGGGATAGTTTAGCCGCACCCCCAGCGTCTCGCGCAAGGCGCGCTCGCCCTTCGGCGTCACCGTTACCGCGCGCGTGCCATCGACGCGACGCACCCAGCCTTTGTCGAAGCTCAGGCGGCACAGCGCGGCGCCGAGAGCGCCAGCCAAGTGCGGACGCCGCTCGCTCCAGTCGAGGCAGGGCCGGCACAGGACGCGACGGCTCTTCGCAGATTGGGCGGCACCGAGCTGAGTGACTTCGATCCCCATGCGTCCGAAAAGCGTCAGTCCCGACGGCGCGACGATCCCGGCTTCATCGCTGAGCTCGACATGGCCCGCATCGATCAGTGCGTCAGCGAGCGCGACGCCAAGGCGGCCGGCGAGATGATCGTAGCAGGTTCTTGCCGCCCGCAGCGCCGCATCGCGTGGGCCGACCACGAGCGGTTTCGGCGGCGGTGCCAGCTCGGCTGCGACCCGCATGATGCTTTCCATCAGCCGCGCGACGGACGGTGTCGCGAGACGGTGGTAGCGATGACGGCCCTGCTTCTCGACGGCCAGCAGCCCGCCATCCGCCAGTTGCGCGAGATGACTGCTTGCGGTCTGCGGGGCGATGCCCGCGACGTGCGCCAGCTCCGAGGCGGTCAGCGCGCGACCATCCATCATCGCCTGCAGCATGGCGGCTCGGGCGGGGTCGCCTGCGAGAGCTGCGATCGCCGCGAACTTGGCAGTGCTTGCCATGGTTTTTCGTCCTGCTGTCGAGGAGGCAGTGTCGCAGGGTCGTGCCGGCGAATGCTTCGACCGGGATCGTAGCAATGTCGGACGTTTGCAGGCAAAGTGCGGCCCGCTTCCGCATCATGAGCATGGACAGGCCGGCAATGGCGACGTCCTCGGCAAAGAAAAGCACGTTTTTCGGGTGGCGCGTGGCGAGCGGTGCCTTCGTCCTCGCCATGTTCGGCTGGGGTCTCGGCTTCTACGGGCCGCCGGTGTTCCTCGGCGTGCTCCATGAATCGCGCGGGTGGTCGCTCGGTCTGATCTCGTCCGCGATCACGGTTCACTATCTGATCGGCGCGTTGCTGGTGGCGCGATTGCCGGTGCTGCACGCCCGCTTCGGGCTTGCCCGCACTACCGAAGTCGGCGCAGTCGCACTCGCGATCGGAACACTAGGCTGGGCGCTTGCAGCACAACCTTGGCAGCTATTCATCGCCGCGGTCATAAGCGGTATCGGTTGGAGTGCGACCAGTGCCGCCACAGTCAACGCCATCGTCGCGCAGTGGTTCGTGCGCGGGCGGCCGGCGGCGCTCGGATTTGCCTACAACGGTGCCAGCATCGGCGGCGTAATATTCTCGCCGCTTTGGGTCGCGGCTATCAGTGCACTCGGGTTTCCGGCCGCGGCTGCCCTTGTCGGGCTCGTTGCTGTGCTGGCTATCTGGCTGATCTCGACACAGCTCTTTGCGCGCACGCCGGAGCAGATGGGTCTCGCTCCCGATGGCGATGTGCAGGGTGGGGCGCCAGCCAATATCACTTCGGCGCACGCGCGCCCGCTGCCCGGTCGGCAGCTCTGGAGCAACCGCGCGTTCCTGACCCTCGTGGCGGCCAACGCGCTCGGGCTGTTCGCGCAACTCGGCCTGATCACGCATCTCTTCTCGCTGTTGCTGCCGGCACTGGGCGCGCAGCGCGCGGGTTTCGCCATGGCGCTGGTGACGGTGACGGCAATCATCGGGCGCGCTCTGATCGGCCGCTTCATGCCGCTCACCGCCGACCGGCGGATCGTCGGCGCGGTTGGTTACGGGCTGCAGCTTGCCGGCTCGTTGGCCTTCATGGCGGCTGGCGGCTCGAACGTGCCGCTGCTCCTTACCGGTATCGTGTTGTTCGGCATCGGCTTCGGCAATGCGACGTCGATGCCGCCGCTCGTCGCGCAGGTCGATTTCGTCAAGGAGGACGTACTTCGCGTCGTCGCGCTGATGGTTGCCATCGGGCAGGCGACCTACGCCTTCGCGCCCGCAGCTTTCGGGCTCATTCGCGAGTTCTTGCCGCCCGCCGCCGGCGCCAGTGCCGGCGCGGCGCCGTGGGTTTTCCTCGCGGCGGCGCTCTTCCAGGGGCTCGCGATCGTCGTAATGCTCGCGGGGCGCCGGCCAGCCGTCAGATGATTTTGCGGGCTTTCATGCTGTAGTAGCCGGTCCGCCCGACGATGATGTGATCGTGAACCTGGACGCCGAGCGGTCGCGCCGCCGTGATGATCTGCTTCGTCATGTCGATGTCGGCGGCGGACGGCGTCGGATCCCCCGACGGATGATTGTGCACCAGGATAAGCGCCGATGCCGAGAGCTCCAGCGCGCGCTTGACGACCTCGCGGATGTAGACCGGCGTGTGGTCGACAGTTCCTGTCTGCTGGACCTCGTCGGCGACGAGCTGGTTGCGCTTGTCGAGAAACAGGATGCGGAATTGCTCCTTGTCGTCGAAGCCCTGCGCGGCCTTGCAGTAATCGAGTACGGCCTGCCATGAGCCGAGCACGCGGCGCCCCATGATCTCGCTCTGCATGAGCCTCAGTGCGGCTGCTCGTACGAGTTTCAGCTCATCCACGGCCCGCTCGCCGACGCCCGACACCTCGCGCAAGCGCTGCTCAGGCGCGTTGATGACATCGGGGAACGACCCGAACCGCTGCAGCAATGCCTTGGCGAGCGGCTTGGTGTCGCCCTGGGGCAGCGCGCGGAAGAGGATCATCTCGATCAGCTCGTAGTCCGCCAGCGCTTCCGTGCCTCCCTTGCGGAAGCGGTCGCGCAGCCGTTGGCGGTGGCCGGCGTAGTGCGGTCTTGCGGGTGGTGCGGTCTCGACCTCGGTCGCGGCGGAGGGCACCTCCCACAGCGCCGGCTGTGCGATGGCGTCGTCTCTGCCGTCTTCAGGACGTGGCGATGGAGGCTTGCTGCGACGGGCCATCTCGGTGCCGATCCGACGGGGCTATGCGGATCAGTCGACCTTGTAGGGCGGGCGATGAAGGTCGCCGGGCGAGAAGGTGAACACCTCGCAGCCGTCCTCGGTCACGCCGACCGTGTGCTCGAACTGCGCCGATAGTTCGCGGTCGCGCGTCACGGCGGTCCAGCCGTCGGGCAGGATCTTCACTGTCGACTTGCCGAGATTGATCATCGGCTCAATGGTGAAAAGCATTCCCGGCTTGAGCACTGGCCCCTCGCCGCGCTGGCCGTAGTGGAGGATGTTCGGGCGATCGTGGAACACGCGGCCGAGGCCATGGCCGCAGAAGTCGCGCACGACGCTGCAGCGTTCGCCCTCGGCATAGGCCTGGATCGCCGCGCCGATGTGGCCGGTCGTGTGGCCCGGCTTCACCGAGGCTACGCCGCGCATCAGCGCCTCGTACGTAACTTCGATCAGACGCTCGGCCTTGCGCGAGATCTGGCCGACGCCGTACATGCGGCTCGTGTCGCCATGCCAGCCGTCGACGATCAGCGTGACGTCGATGTTGAGGATATCGCCTTCGCGCAGGGGCTTCGGTCCCGGGATGCCGTGGCAGACGACATGGTTGACCGAGGTGCAGATCGACTTGGTGAAACCGCGATAGTTGAGCGGCGCAGGTATCGCCTTGTGGTCCATCGCAAACTCGAAGGCGAGGTCGTCGAGGCGCTCGGTCGTGACGCCCGGCTTGACGTACGGGGTCAGCATATCGAGCGCGGCGGCAGCGAGCTGCCCTGCCTTGCGCATTCCCGCGAAGGCTTCGGCGCCGTGCAGCGGAATTTGGCCGTCGCGGCGCGCCGTCGTATGCGCATATTCGAGATTCGACATCGTGAAGGACCTGCAACCGGTTGTCTGGAACGGCGTGGAGACCTGCCTGCAGGCGGGATGCCTCGAGTGCCGCGTTTAACCCTGTAACTTAGTCGATTGGCCACTGAGCGCAATGGACGCGCTAGCATAGCAGAAGCCTAACCGGCGGGCGGTGACTGTTGCGTAAACGCGGCCCCGCGTGGCATGCGGAGCGCGGAACGCCAAACTTTCTCCCGCGGGCGCCAAAAAGCGGCAACACCCACCACCCGGCGCCTCGCGAAGCAGCACCTGGGCAGGACGGACTTCATGCAACTCGACAAGCTCAAGACGACCGACGGCGTGAATGTGGCCGGCAAGCGCGTGCTCGTGCGCGCCGACCTCAACGTGCCGGTCGCCGATGGCCGCGTCACCGATGCGACACGGCTGACCCGACTCGTGCCGGGCCTCCAGGATCTCGCGCGACGCGGTGCCAAGGTGGTCGTGCTCTCGCATTTCGGACGGCCAAAAGGGGCGCCGGTGCCGGATATGTCGCTGAAGCCGGTGGCCGATGCGCTGGGCACGGCGCTGGGCAGTTCCGTTGTCTTCGCGGGCGACTGTATCGGTGACGTTGCCGCGAAGGCCGTCGCCGGTCTGGCCGATGGCGGCATCCTGGTCCTGGAGAACCTCCGCTTCCACAAGGGCGAGGAGAAGAACGACCCGGCGCTCGCGGCCGAGCTCGCCAAGCTCGGCGACATCTTCGTTGGCGACGCGTTCTCTTGCGCCCACCGCGCCCACGCGTCGACCGACGCCATAACGCGCCTGCTGCCGTCCTACGCCGGACCACTGCTGATGGAGGAGATCAACGCGCTGCGCACCGCACTCGAGAAGCCGCAGCGGCCGACCGCGGCGGTGGTCGGCGGCGCCAAGGTCTCGACCAAGATCCCCGTGCTGACCAACCTGATGGCCAAGGTCGATCACCTCATTATCGGTGGCGGCATGGCCAATACGTTCCTGCTGGCGAACGGATATGCGATCGGCAAGTCGCTGGCGGAGCCCGATCTGGTTGATACCGCGCGCGAGATCATGGCGTCGGCCAAGGCCAAGGGCTGCACGATCGTGCTGCCGGTCGACGGCGTCGTGGCGGCGGAGTTCAAGGCTGGCGCCCCGAGCCGAGTGGTCGGCGTCGGCGAGATCCCCGCCGATCAGATGGTGCTAGATGTCGGCCCGCAGTCGGTTGCCGCGCTCGCCAAAGTCATCGAGGGATGTCGCACGCTGCTGTGGAATGGACCGCTCGGCGCCTTCGAGATCTCACCGTTCGGCGAGGGCACGTTTGCGCTGGCGCGACAGGCGGCGGCGATGACGAAGGCCGGACGTCTGGTCTCCGTGGCCGGCGGCGGCGATACCGTCGCAGCACTCAATGCGGCCGGCGTGACCGATGATTTCACCTATGTCTCGACCGCGGGCGGCGCCTTTCTCGAGTGGCTTGAGGGGCGCGAATTGCCGGGTATCGCGGCGCTTGCCCGATGAATTCAGCGACAGCACGCAAGCTCGCGCCGAAGGCGATCGTCTTCGATCTCGACGGAACGCTCGTCGACAGCGCGCCGGAGATCGCGGCCGCGCTCAACACCGCGATGGCGGAGATCGGCCAGCCGCCATTTCCGCTGACCGAAGTGCAGACGTTTATCGGCGGCGGCGCGAAGGTCGCCCTTCAGCGGGCCCTGGCCGCACGAGGGACCAATATCGATGAGGCCGTCTTCGACGGCATGTTGGCGTCGTTCTACACGGTTTACGCGGCCGTCTCGGAGGCCGGAAACGGGCTCTACCCCGGCGTTAGGGAGACACTGACGGCGTTGCACACCCACGGTATCCCGCTCGGCGTATGCACGAACAAGGCCGAGCACATCACGGCGATCGCGCTCCGGGCGCTGGGGATCGCCCATTACTTCACCGCTGTTGTCGGCGCCCGCGACGACCTGCCGCGCAAGCCGGCTCCCGACATGCTGCTCGCAGCGCTGCGTAATCTTGGTGTAAGTCCGTCCGAGGCGCTGGTGGTCGGTGACAGCCGCTCCGACGTCGGCGCCGCCCGCGCCGTCGGATGCCCGGTTATCGCGGTCAGTTATGGCTACGCGCATGGTCCAGTCGCCGATCTGGCCGCCGATCGAGTGATCGATTTGATGCCGGAACTGCTGACGCATCTCGAAGTGGGAATGCCCGTGCGCTGAGCAGGTGCCGCCGGCGTTGCTCCGCGTCGGGGTGCGGCCAATTGTGCTCAAAATTTGCGGTTTTCCCGGCAGAAATATGCTGCTATGCCAGCACCTTCGAAGAAGAACAAATCGTACGCAATCTGTACGGGTGAGGGAGGACACGGATGGGGGCACTCGCCAGCTACATCCGCTTTGCTGAGTGGGTCAATGAGCAGGTCGGCAAGATTGTCGGCTGGCTCAGTCTGGTGACCGTTCTCGTCTGCTTCATGGTCGTCGTACAGCGCTACGCCTTCCGCACCGGCCAAGTATGGATGCAGGAGTTCTACGTTTGGACGTACGGGCTGTCGTTTATGCTCGGCGCAGGTTACGCCTTCCTCGCGGGCCGGCACGTCAGCGTCGACATCCTCTCGGCCCGCTGGTCGCCGAAGCTCAAAGCGAAGATGGAAATCCTCTGCTCGTTCATCTTCCTGTTCCCCTGGCTGATTGTCGTCGGCTACTACACGTGGGGCTATTTCCTGAACTCCCTCCGCCTCGGTGAGACCTCACAGCAGGTCGGCGGTATGCCGGGTCTTTACGTGCTCAAGGGCGCGATCATGGCCTTCTGCATTTTGATGGGCCTTCAGGGTCTCGCCAATTGCGCGCGTGCCATTCTCGTCCTGAATGATGCGGAGCACCTCGCGCCAAAGACAC
>VFQN01001073.1_pt1 | contig 47949 bp, 38 predicted proteins | sample 3512371 | NCBI WGS metagenome assembly VFQN01 (sample SAMN10412370, study PRJNA504923) | tailings metagenome | isolation source: Replicate 2 from Balatoc abandoned mine | place: Philippines: Itogon, Benguet | collected 2017-08-28
AATTTGAGCAATTAAAATGAAACTAAAGAATAGTAATAAACCTTGAATACGTGCTGGGTTTTGTAATACAATTTCAGTTTCTGTTTGACCAAAACCACCTACGTTTGGATTATTTGTTAATGGTTGATCTTGTTGTACAACTTGGCCTTCTTTAACAATTAGATCAGGACCACCTGGGATTTTCTCTACAATAGTTTCACCATTAGCTTTTTCAATAGTAATTTCAAAACCACCTTTTTTCGTAGAAATTGGAGTAATTAAGACAATTTTACCAGCTGCTGATGCATTATAAACTGTATTGTTTGATTTTGTACCATCTGGATATACTTGACCACGACCACGGTTACCACCGAAATAAATAGGATATTTTAAATATGAAACATTTTTATTTTTTGAAGGATCTGGAGCTAAAATAGGCACTACCATTTCACTGTATTTGTTGCCTGGAACAGGACCTACTACTAAAATGTTTTTTTGCTCTGGACTGTATGGTTGGTAATATAAATTACCCACTTTTTGTTTCATTTCATCAGGAATACGATCAGCTGGTGCTAATTCAAAACCTTCTGGAAGAATTAAAACCATACCAACGTTTAAATCACCTTTTTTCCCATTTGCTAAAACTTGTTTTACTTGTTTGTCATATGGGATTTCAATAACTGCTTCAAAAACAGTGTCAGGTAAAACTGCTTGTGGAACTTCAATTTCTACTGGTTTTTGTGCTAAGTGACAGTTAGCACAAACAATACGTCCATTTGCTTCACGTGGATTTGCATAGTTTTGTTGTGCAAAAATAGGATAAGCTTGTGCAGGGTTTTCAAATACAAAACCAGCTACACCTAAAACAGATGCTAAAAGAGCTGATCTTAAAAAAACAAATAGTTGTTTAAACATTGATTTTATTAATTTTAAAAATAAACCGGAATAAAACTTTTTTAAATTAACCTGGCCCCGGAAGGCTATCTCCTCGGAGGGTGGGCCAAAAAAGGCCTTGTAGGGAACGAAAGCTTTACAGTAAAACTAACATGTGCTAAGAATTAGCACTTTCTATGCCCCCCCCCTTCGGGGGGTTGCCCTTCGGGCCCCAAAGGGGCAACAGGCAACAATCAGTTACAGCAATTTTAGCTTTTTACAAAAAGCTAAAACTTGTTCTGAGTTTACTCGAGTTTGTTAAAAGTGCATTTTTAAATATTTTAATTTTTTCTTCTCATTTATTTATTATACCATATTTGATTTAATTAACCCGGAGGTGCCCCTTTGGCCCAACTTTTAGCAATATATGCCCCCCCTTCGGGCCCCTTTGGGCCCCTCCGGGGTAACTAAAAAGGAATGCCCCAAAGGGGCAACAACAAAAAAGCGAGGCCCCTTTGGGCATATATTGTCTGCCGCAATATATGCCCGGAGGGTAGTTGCCCCAAAGGGGCCGCAAGGCGGCCCATATATAGCCGATCCTTTGGGGCCTGCTATATATTGCCTTTCGTTGCCCTTTGTTGGTGTCCCGCTTTGCTTAAAAATAAAGCCAGCGAAGAACAAAAAAGTGGGTATATATAGCACAATCAGTTGCCCTCCGGGCCGAAGGGGGGGCAACAACAACGCGAGGATCTATTGGCAAAGCCAATTGACGACGTCCCACAATATATGCCCAAAGGGCTGAAAGCAAAGGGCTGAAAGCTCCGGGGCCCCTTCGGGGCACGAAGCGGCTTTTAAATAAGGAGCTGCTTACCCTTGGGCCCCGTAGGGCAAGAAAAAGAAGGGGCCTGCTTCTTTGTCTGAAAGCCAAAGGGGCCGCGTCCCACAACGTGGGAGGCGGCCAAAGGGATATAAGCCGATCCTCGCGTTGCTCTTGCCCCGAAGGGGCAACGAAAGGCAATATATAGCACCAATCCTCTGGCTTATATTGCATCTCTTCTTTGTCCTCCGCTGTCGGGCGTTGCCCTTTGGGCAAGCGAAGCGAGGTATTGGCTTTGCCAATAATTGCCCCAAAGGGGCAACAACGAAGGCCCTTTGGGCCCCCTTTGGGCCCCCTTTGGGCCCCCTTTGGGGCAACTAACCCTTTGGGCATATATTGTGTATGTGGCCCTTCCGGGCCGCCTCCCACGTTGTGGGACGTCGTATCCTTTCAGACATAAAAGCCCCAAAGTATTAGCTTTGCTAATAGAAGGGGGGGGCCCTAAAGGGCTCCAAAAAGCCTTTGTTCAGGGGGTGGGGCAATCAGTTATACCCTCTGGGCAACTGTGTTTAGTAAACGTTTTTTCATAAAACCTGTTCCAGTAACATACTTTGATAGTAAAACTGGACGTTTTTCCATGGCGTTTTTAAGTTTAATGTTAAATACAATTTTTCCTGGTGTTGTTTTTATAATTTGATGTATGATAGAGCACTCTGTAATAGGCATCTCTGTCTGAAAGCCCCTTTGGGGCATTGTTTGATTGATTGCCCCAGAGCTTTTAGCACAATGTGCTGAAGGGCTGTTAAGGTTTAAAAAATTATGACATTTCTTATAAATTTCCAGATATTTCAAATATTTAACTGTTTTTTGTTTGGCATTTTTGTACTTGTACTTATTTAATTTATAATTTGTTAAAGGTAAACGCATTTCAAGGGGTTGTTCTAATGTATTTCCATTTTCAACATATCCTTTTATACTTACCCAAATTACAGCATGAACATGTATTAATTGTTGATTATAAGCTTTTAAAACATCCTGTGGGGTAGGAAAGTACATCCCATAACCTTTTTTGTATTTACGACTGATCTTGCCCAAAGGGGCACAGTTTGTTGTTAAATAATAACACCCTAAAACCATATCTTGACTTGGTAAAATAAGTGGCTCACCTGTAGCAGGTGACAATAAATTATTTCGAGCTAACATTAATTTCCAAGCTTCAGCGCGTGCTTCAAAAGTAATTGGTACATGTACAGCCATTTGGTCACCGTCAAAATCGGCATTAAAAGCAGGACAAACTAATGGATGCAATAAAATGGCTTTACCATCAACCAGCTTGGGTTGAAAAGCTTGGAAACCTAATCTATGCAATGTAGGTGCACGGTTTAAAAGAACTGGACATTCTTTCATAATTTCACGTAATAGTTGAGAAACCAATAATGGATTTTTTCTTATCAGTTTTTTTGCACTTAAATAAGTATCAGCCAATTTTTCATTTAAAATACGTTTAATTAAAAAAGGTGAGTATAATACCAAAGCCATTTCTTTAGGAATACCACATTCATGTAATTTTAAACGTGGCCCTACTACAATAACGGAACGACCAGAATAGTCAACTCGTTTACCTAAAAGATATTGACGGAATCGACCTTGTTTACCTTTTAAGATGTCAGAAAGTGATTTTAGTAAACGACCACGGGCATCTTTTTCGGGAACTACACCACTTTTGCCGTTTTGAATAAGATTATCTACAGCTTCTTGCACTAAACGTTGTGCGTATTTCATTTCAAAAGAACTACTTAAAGCAGGGTCTTTTAAAAATTTTTTTAAACGTTCATTACGATAAATAATACGTTGATATAATCGATTTAAATCAGAAATTGTAAATTGTCCAGACATTTTCAGTACTGGGCGTAAAACAGGAGGTAATACTGGTAATAAAGTTAATATCATATTTAAACCATCAATCAGCTTCCCTCCGGAACCTGTTGGGTCTTCAGGACCTAACGGGCCTGTTGTTTGTGCAGTTGGTGATAGTTTATTAAAAATTTTACGTGTTAATTTTGTTCGGCGTATTAAAACATCTCTAATATGACATGCTTTATAATATTCACTTCGCTTTTTAGCACTATCATCACCTGTTACTACGTTTTTCAAATCTTTTACATATTTATTGTATTCAAAAAGTAAAACACGGTTCTGTTTATCTATTTTTTTTAGTTCCGTATAAGAGAATTCATTTAATAATTTTTGAATTAACCCAGCTCCAGAAAAAGCGGTATCAATGTTCATACCTGAAGTATATAAAACTTTGTTATTTTCATTAAGCCTACCGGGCTCCTTATTTCTAGCCTGAAAGGTAACTCCCACGTTGTGGGCCAGGGCTCTATCGTAATTACGATTTTTATATAATGGAATTAATGAATCAAAAATATTACTTGGTGAATAATAATAATAAGAAAAATCTTGCCAATCTTTTTCCTGTTCCCATAATTCTCTATGAGAAAGACAATATATATTATTACTAATAAAATTTTTAGTCTCTCCCGCTCCGCGGGTAATATCTATTTGATTCATTGGCCTTTCAAGAGGCCCCGGGCCTTCGCATCCCACTTTATTTGTCCCCCCGAAGGGGCGAAAGCTTCGTCTCGCTTCGTCTCCCGAAGGGAGAAGAGATGCAATATAAAGTTTAAGCCCGTAGGGCCCCGGAGGGCAGTATAAAGAGAATTGATTTATTTTTAAACTTTGTTTAAAGTTTGAAATTGCTTCAGGCTTGTTGCCCCTTTGGGGCAAAAGACTAAAACATGTTAATGTTTTTAAACTTAATAACTGCTTAATATAAGAAAGTTTAAAATAACTATAGTCTTTAGTTAATTTTAAATAATACCCGAAGGGCCCCTCCATGCATGCTCCTTTGGAGCCTACTCGCTTCATAGGTCCCCCCAAAGGTTGGTGCATAGCACCAATCCCACGTTGTGGGACAATAACGTAGTTACGTTTGGCCCCAAAGGGGGCTTGGAGGTCACCTTGTATTAATAAACTGGCGTTTTCAACAACTTTTACATTTACAGATATTAATGAATTTTGCATAATTTTTGTAAAATCACTTATTAATGATTTATATAATTTTTGAACTATTTGTTTTTTCGGATAAGTTAAAAAATAATAATATGTCATTATTTGATTTGATGTATTGAAACGCTTTAAATAATAATATTGTTTAAAATAATAAGAACAACAATCAAATTGACAGATTAATTTTATTTTTTTCTGATTTGTGAGGTTATTAAATTTTTTTAATATTTCGCCCTTTGGGCCCCTTTGGCTATATATGCCCAAAGGGGCGTTGCGAAGATCGGCCCATTGGCTTTGCCAATAGCCGATTTTAGCCCGGCTTTCAGACAAAGAAGCGAGCCCCTCTGGCGAGCCCTCGGGCTTTCTGAAATTTAAAGTTAACATTAATGCTATTTTTGTTGTTTGTTTCTGAAAATGTTTTAAATTATAGTTTTTTAAAAAGATAATAAGTAACAAAAATAACCTAGTTTTTTGTTTTGTTTTTTTCGCCCCTTCGGGGATCGCCGTTTTAACAGCTGTAGACATAAGTAATGTTTTATTAGGGTTGTACATTTTTTTTTGAGACATTGATTTTGTCCCTTTGGGCATATATAGCCAAGTTTTATTGACACAAGTATCTAATACTTGTTGGAAAACTAGGCTTGGTGAAAAGAATAAGAACCGTGTTAAATTGGTATTTATTAAATTTGTTGGCCCTTCGGGGCTATATATTGTTTTAACCTCTAAATGGCTTGCAGGGGGCACAGCAGAACCTGATGCCCCTCCCAGAAGGGGATTTATAAAAATACTTGATCTCCCCTTTGGGGCATCGGAGGATCCCCTTTGGGCATATAAAGCTAAATTTATAAGATTACTTTTAAGGCATAAAAGATATAATGGTCCGCAGGAGACACTTTTTTTAGTATTAATAGTTAATACTTTTAAAAGAGAGTGTGTATAAAGCTGCAAACAATTTTGTGAACTAAAAAGCGTATTTGTAAGGTAAAAACTAAATGTCGAAGAAATTGAACTTGGTAAAAAATTTAATACTTTTTGTAAAATTTTTCTCTTATCTGTTAAATTTATTATATTTAGTAAACTAAAACATAAAAAAGTTAAATCATGTTGTTTAGAAACATAAATTTTGTTGTAAAATCTAGTCTGATTTGTACAATCAGCTGCCCCAAAGGGGTAACTAATTGCCTTCTCGTCGTTGCCCCAAAGTGCTTTCAGCCCTTTGGGCCCCGGAGGGCAAGATAAAGTTAACTCGACTTCCTCGCTATTGCTCGACCCCCTTGGGGCAACTAAAAAGGCAGCTGATTGTACAAATCGAATCCAACCTTTTTTTTGCGTAAAGGGGTCCGTCTCTCTCTGCCCAGAGGGTACCCTCTGGGCAACTTTCTCTCGCTTCTTTGTCCCTCGCTGTCCGGGCTGAAAGGCCCCTTCGTCTCGCTTTGCGAGAGGGCAACGACGAGTAATTTTGGCTTCTTGGTCTAAAAGCCTCGCGTCGTTGCCCCGAAGGGGCAAGAACAACGTGGGAGTCCCTCGGGACGAAAGCCTATTGTCTCGTTGCCCCTTCGGGGCAAAAGCGAAGCGGGACGCAAAGCCTTTTAAAATCATTGTAAAGACTTTTTCCTGTGTAACAAACATTGTTTCTAATCTTGCCATATAACTTTTATTAAAGACTGTCTTTAATCCACCAGACCCATTAGCAAGACTGTTAGTTATTTCAGTTGGTTTATTTTGTATTTTCTTAGAACTTTTTAATGGTGTATGCCCTTTCTTCTCTTCGTTGCCCTTTGTTGGTGCGAGCCCGCAAGCGGGAGCACCATCCTTTGGGGCAACTAAAAAGACAATATTGCCCTTCGAGCTGTGGTCGTAAGTACCTTTATAAAACGCTTTTTTATTTTGTTTATATAAAATTACTTGCTGATTATAAACACGTGTGCTTTCAGCCCTGTGGTTTCTCGTCTTGCTTTGCCCCTTTGGTCGAGCCCCTTTGGGCCCCGGAGGGCAAGAAAAAGACCTCTGGTCCTTCACTTTGAGCATATATTCAGGAGACCTTTGGTCCTCCGGAGCCCCAAAGCTTTCAGTCCTTTGGGCATAGATTGCGTCCCGCTTTGCTCTTGCCCCTTCGGGGCAACGAGATCCTGCTTTCAGCTCCGAAGGGGTAACTGCCCCAAAGGGGCGGGCTGAAAGTTTGCTTTGCATCTCTTTATCTTGCCCTCCGGGGCCCACTTTTTTGTCTGAAAGGCTGTCCGAAGGGGCAACGACAACCTTCGGGGGCTGAAAGACATTTAATTCAGTTTTACCATATTTTTCTGGATATTGTTGTTGCATAATTTTTTGCCATGAAAGGAAAATGCTTTTTGGTGAGTTTGGTACAAATTGACGACCTCGTAAAGAATGTTCTAAAGTTAAAGTTGCAGAATTATAAATAATATTTTGTAAATGTTTTCTTTTTATATCTAATAAAATTGAAATATAACTTGGAATCCCTTTTACAAACCAAACATGTGTTGTAGGTGTAGCTAGTCTTATATAGCCAAGTTGTGTGCGTCTAATAATTGAGTACGTATACTCAACATCACAAATACGACAAAAATAGCGTTTTTGTGAACCACTTTTAGCTTTTAGCTCGGGCTGAACACTATATATGCCCAAAGGGGCTTTTTTGTCCCCCTGAAGGGGCCTTTCAGCCCTCTGGCTTTCAGACAAAAAAGGCGAAGCTGCTGCTTTGGGGGGTATTAAAAAGTTTTTAATATTAAATTTTTTGCCACAAGCGCATTCATGATCTTTTAATGGACCAAAAATGCGTTCACAAAATAAGCCACCTTTTATAGGTTTTAGGGTTTTATAATGAACAGTTTCAGGATTAATAACCTCACCAACAACTTTCCCATTAGGTAATGTTTTCTCTGCCCATTGACGAATACGATTTGCTGACGCTAAACTTATAGTAATTAAATGTATTTCAGTTTGTTTAGAATACTCAGTATGAAATTTTTGCATAACTTGTTTTGAACGCAGGAGGGATTGATCTAATGTTATGCCCAGAGGGCTTTTATATAATGAGTTACCCTTCGTTTCTCTTTTTAGTCTTTCCAAAGGAGGCCCACTTCTCTGTCTGAAAGCCTCCGGGCTGAAAGGCGTCCCACAACGTGGGAGTACGGGCTGAAAGCTTCGGGCCTCCGGAGACCCAGAGTATTGGCTTTGCCAATAAGAGGGCTCAATCCGAGACTGACTAAAAATATTAGTATATTTAGCTAAATTTTTCAAATAAATCTTATTTAAAAAAAATTTTGTTTTTGGTAAAATTCTTGTAAAAATAAGATTTTGTCCCCCCCCCCTTCGGGGGGTATTTATTACCTCAGAGGGGCCCCTTTGGGGCAACGAAGGGCCCCCTTTGGGCCCCGGAGGGCAAGATAAAGAGGAAGTTGAGTTAAAACTTTTTTGTCCCCCCGAAGGGGCGAAAGCACTTTGTGTTGTTACCCCTTTGGGGCAATCCTCGCGTTGCATTGCCCCTTCGGGGCAAGAGACCAATTGTGGCGTTTGTGCTATATTTGTAAAAAAAGTACTTTTTTTTTTAAAGTTCTTTGCATTTTTTGATAAAACAATTTTGCGTATTAGACTTAGTTCATCATTAATTCTAGTTTCATCAGTAGCTCTTTTTTTATATTTAAACATAATATTTTGTGTCTTTTACATAAAATAAAATATAAAATCGTTAAATCTTATTTCTAAAATAACCCCAAAGGTCCCTCCCCCCTTCGGCCGCTTTGCTCGTTGCCCCAAAGGGGCCCCTGTGGGCAATATATTGCTCTTGCCCCTATTCGGCTTTGCCGAATAGGGCATATATAGCCCCCCCCTTCGGGGGGATTTAAATTGAATATAAAGGAAATAACGATTTTATATTGTTTAGTTCAATATATGAACGAAGGCTTTCCTCCGGGGCCGGGCTGTATTGGCTTTGCGTCGTTGCCCCGAAGGGGCAAGAACAACGTGTTTGCCCCTTTGGGGCACGAGAATATTTGTCTTCTTAGTTACCCTCCGGGCCCCTTTGGGCAATATATGCCCAAAGGGGCCCCAATATCTGCCCAAAGCTTTCGCCCCTTCGGGGGCCGCTATATATGCCTAAAGGGCCCCTTCCAGCACCTTTAGGTGCAGTATGCGCTTCTTTGTCATCTCTTTCTCCCGAAGGGAGACGTAGCGAGAGAAAGCCAAAGGGCCTTCTCTTTATTTTTAAGGTCGGCTTCGCCGATCCCAAAGCCCCTTCGGCAATATATGCCCAAAGGGGCTACGTTGTATCGGCTTCGCCGATTTTAGACAAAGAAGCGGGACGTAATATATGCCTTTCGTTGCCCCTTCGGGGCCCCTTTGGGCATAGATTGCGTTGCCCCTTCGGGCCCCTTTGGGCATATATAGCCAATAGACCCAGAGGGCCTTCGCGTCGTCTATTGGCTTCGCCAATTGAGAACAACGTGGGAGTCAAAGGCTTTTTAGTTACCCCAGAGGGGGCCCACTTTATATGCCGCGGAGCGGGCGTCGTTGCCCCTTCGGGGCAAGAGCAATATATTGCCCATAGGGGCCCCTTCGGGGCAACGAGCAAGGCGGCCCAAAGGGGCTGAAGGGGGCGCTTTCTCGTTGCCCTTTGGGCCCCTTTGGGCCCCGGAGGGCAAGATAAATATGCGCGCTCCCACGTAGTGGGACGCGCATACTGCACCTTTAGGTGCTGGAGGATCGGCTTCTCTGTCTTATGCGCGGAGCGCATACTGCACCTTTAGGTGCTGGAAAGCAGACATTTATGGCTGAAAGCAGCACAATAAATTGCCCTCCGGGCCCTCGCTGTTTCGCTGTCTGTCTTATGCGCAGAGCGCATACTGCACCTTTAGGTGCTGGAAAGGATACAACGACAGAGATGCACCAACAAAGGGCTAAAAGGATTTGCTTTTGCCCCTTTGGGGCCCCGGAGGGCAAGAGAAAGAGCAAATAACGTGGCCCTTCGTTGCCCCTTTGGACCCCCTTTGGGCCGCCTTGCTTTCAGCCCTCTGGGCCCCGGAGGGCAAGATAAAGTTAACAATATATGCCCACAGGGGCGTCCCGCAATATATGCCCAAAGGGGTCAATTGGCTTTGCCAATAGTTCCTGAAAGCATAGGGGCCCCTTCGGTTCGGCTTTGCCGATGCAACGAGCAAAGCGGCCAAAGGGCTCGCAATATATAGAGACGGCTTTCAGCCCGAAGGGCATATATTGCGCTTTCGCCCCTTTGGGACAGCCTTTCAGCCCAGAGGGCATAGATTGTATCCCCCTGCGGGGGTCATACAAATACAGATCTGTCAAATAAAAATTCATCCCTGTGTTAAAAAGGTTGTAAAGGAAAGGCGCAGATAAACCAGACTTTCTTGTTATGACCCATACATTTTAATTGGTACATCTTGTAAAAACTCACAAGCAAAAAACGCGTTTCTTTGTTATGCTTTCTCCCTTCGGGAGACGGAGCGCATACTGCACCTTTAGGTGCTGGAGGACAAATAAAGCAACGCTATATATGCCCAGAACAGCAAAGGCCCTTTGGTTTTTCCAGGAAGTCCCCTTTGGGGACCCTCTCGTTGCCCTGAAGGGGCCCCTTTGGGCATATATTGCGGGGTATGCGCGTCTTCCCACAACGTGTTTGCCCCGAAGGGGCACGACATCGGCCCTGCCGATACAACACTTTATATGCCCTCCGGGGCCCCGAAGGGGCACGAGCGCGCATATTTTTAGTTGCCCCAAAGTGTTGTTGCCCCAAAGGGGCAATCCTCGCTTTGGGGTATCGGCTTTGCCGATCCTCGACCGTTCAGGGGCGAACCTATCTCGCAAAGTTCCTTTGGTCTATTGGCTCTTGCCCCGAAGGGGCTTATATTGCCCGGAGGGGTATTGGCAAACCCCTGCGGGGTCTGCCGAGGGTCCCCAAAGGGGACAGAACGCAACGCTTGCCCCTTTGGGGCAACGGAACGTGTTACGTTATTGCCCCAAAGGGGCATTGTAAATGTTTAGGCCCAACCGGACTTGAACCGATGACCTATTGCTTGTAAGGCAATCACTCTACCGACTGAGTTATGGGCCTACTTTAATATTAAAGTATTTTGTAGTTTGGGATTGTTAACAATTATTATTATACTTTATTATTATTTTTTTTGCAAGTTTTTCTTTTTTTCTAAAGTGTGTTGGAGATAAGAACACTAGTTGTTGGGTGCTTTCAGCCCTTTGGGCCGCTTCTTTGTCGTCGTTGCCCCGAAGGGGCCTTTCCAGCACCTAAAGGTGCAGTATGCGCTTTGCGCATAAGACAAAAAAGCGAGAGAAAGCTAAAGGGCCCCTTTGGGGCAAAAGCAATAGATGCCCGAAGGGGCAACGAAGGTAACTGATTGCCAATGCAGCCCCTTATGGGCTCTTCGGCAAAGCCGAACCGAAGGGGCGAGCGCATACTGCACCTTTAGGTGCTGGAACGGTCTTTTTTGGAGGGTCGAGTGTTAACTCGACTTCCTGAAAGCCCCCGAAGGCCCTTTGGCAATATATGCCCAGAACAGTGAAGGCCCTTTGTTGGTGCTCGTTGCCCCTTCGTTTTCTTGCCCGGAGGGGCCCAAAGGGTAAGCAATATATGCCAAAGGGCTAAAAGTATTTTTAGCAATCCGCTTTTTTGTCTTATGCGCAAAGCGCATACTGCACCTTTAGGTGCTGGAAAGGCCCCTTCTCTTTTTTTTAAGCAAAGCGGGACGCTTCTCTCTCTGAAAGCCTTCGCTGTTTCCAGGATCTCGTGCCCCAAAGGGGCAAACACGTTGTTCCCCTTTGGGCATATATTGAGAAGGGGCAACCCCTTCGGGCATTTATTGCCGATCTCTCGTTGCCCCTTCGGGGCAAGAGCTATATATGCCCAAAGGGGCCCCAAAGGGGCAAGGGTATGCGCTTTTTTGTCGTCGTTGCCCCGAAGGGGCAAGAGCGTAGCGAGAGAAAGCCAAAGGGACGCCGTTTGCCCCTTTGGGGCAAAGAGAAGGGGCAAGAACTTTATATGCCCTTCGGGGCCCCTTTGGGGCACGAGCGCTTCTCTGTCTAAAAGACGTTCCTTGCTTCGCTCCCCTTCGGTTCTCGTGCCCCAAAGGGGCAAACACGTTGTGGGACGCAATATATGCCCAAAGGGCACAACCCCTTCGGGCATATATTGCGTTGCTTTTGCCCCTTTGACGTCCCCCAAAGGGGGATGCGAGGGCCCTCTGGGTCGAGCAATAGCGAGGAAGGTTGGTTTGTGTAGTCCCCTGTGGGGACTTCCTTGCTTGGCGTTGGCTCTTGCCCCTTCCAGGATCGGCAATATATGCCCAAAGGGGCCCCTTCGGGGCAACGAGAGCTTTCAGCCCGTAGGCCCGGAGGGCAACTGAAAGCCGATCCTGGAAGTCAAAGGGGGCCCAAAAGGGGGCGAGCTAAAAGCATGGCTAGGGAGAAAGGGGAGTGTTATACTTAACAAATTAATGGCAGGGGCAGGATTTGAACCTGCGACCTCAGGATTATGAGCCCCACGAGCTACCAGACTGCTCTACCCTGCTTGAATGAAAAATTAAAGCAAAAAAGTTAAACAAAATAAAAAACATTCTTTACTCTAAAATAACATAAAAAATGTTTTTTGTCTACACCAACAAAGACGTCACAATATATGCCCCCCCTTCGGGGGGTTGCGTTTGCCATCTCAATATATGCCCAAAGGGCCTTCGGGGCAAGAGCGCGCTTACCCTTGGGCCCCGGAGGGCAAGAAAAAGAAGGGGCCCTTTAGGCATATATAGCGAGGATTGCCCCAAAGGGGCCCTTTGGCATATATTGGGGCCCCTTGGGTATATATTGGGCAATAGCAACGCGAGGATTGCCCCGGAGGGGCCCTTTGGCATATATTGCGGCCAACGGGGCCCCCTTTGTGTATGTGGCCCCTCCGGCCGCTTCGCGCCGCCTCCCACGTTGTGGGACGCGGCAATATATTGCACCAACCTTCCTCGCGTTGCGTTGTTTTGTATTTATACTTCCAGCACCTAAAGGTGCAGTATGCGCGTCTCTTGGCAAAGCCAAGGAACTATTGGCTTTGCCAATTGACAACACAACGTGTTTGCCCCGAAGGGGCACGAGGAACAATTGGCGAAGCCTATATATAAAAGCATATTTGTCTGAAAGCACAGGGCCCCCCGAAGGCCCTTTGGGCTTCTTTGTCTGAAAGCAATAGACCAAAGGGGCCCCCTTATCTGTCCTCCGCACTTTATAGGTCTGCCCTGCTATCTATTACCGGAGGGGCCCAAAGGCTCGCTTCTTTGGGAGATAAGCAATATCTTTTATATAAATAAGGGGCTTCATATATTGCCTTTCGTTGCCCTTTGGGCCCCTTTGGGCATATATAGAGGATCGGCAGACCCCACAGGGGTTTGCCGATCCTCTATATATGCCCAAAGGGGCCCAAAGTGCTGCTACGCGCTTTCAGCCCTCTGGGCCCCGGAGGGCAAGATAAAGTCAATATATTGCCTTTCGCCCCTTTGGGGAGCGAAGCAAGGATTGCCCCATAGGGGCAACAACAAAGCCATTAGCTTCGCTAATGAAAGGGCTCGCTATCAGTTACCCTCCAGGCCCGAAGGGGGTTAACTAACGTTCCTTCGGGCCCGCTTTGCGCAATCAGTTGCCCCAGAGGGGCCCGGAGGGGGGGGGCATATATAGCCAATAGACCAAAGGGCCCTCGTATCCCCCTTTGGGGGACGTCGAAGGTTGGTGCTCCCCAAAGGGGCGAACGGAGCCCTTTGGGCATATATTGCCCAAAGGGGACAGCCCCCTCCGGGGTAATTATATGATGCCTCTTTGGGGCAACGACGGAGGGTAATAGATAGAGAGAGATGCCTGAAAGGTTCGCCCCTTATGCGCTCCCCAAAGGGGCGAGCGCATACTGCACCTTTAGGTGCTGGAACGGAGCCCTTTGGGCATATATTGCAATATATGCCCAAAGGGCTCCGCCAACAAAGACTTCTTATAATTACCCGGCTCTTACTCCGGCTATATTAGCCCGGAACAGCCTTTCGCCTTCGTTGCCCCTTCGGGGCAAGAGCGTTGATGTATCGGCATCTCTGTCCTTCGCTGTCAAAGCGGGCCCAGAGGGTAATAGATTGCGGCCCCCGAAGGGGCCTTTCAGCCCGTAGGGTAACTGAAAGCCGATCCTCAAACCTTCAGGGGGACAAAGAAGGCATATATAGTCGGGCCAAAGGGGTTACATTTTAACTGCTTTATTAGCGAAGCTAATACTTTGGGCCCCTTTGGGCCACTATGTCGTTGCCCCCCCCCCCTTCGGGCCCCTCCGGCAATATATGCCCAAAGGGGCTATGCGAGATGACAAAGAAGTGCAAAGCACAATCAGTTGCCCTCCGGGCATCTCTTTCGCCCCGAAGGGGAGCGAAGCAAGGATTGCCCCTTTGGGGCAACAACAAAGCGAGGATTGTCCCAAAGGGGCAACAACGAAGGGGGGGCCCGCTATATATGCCCAAAGGGGCTGCGCAATCAGTTGCCATCTCAATATATGCCCAAAGGGCCTTCGGGGCAAGAGCATGCTTACCCTTGGGCCCTGGAGGGCAAGAAAAAGAAGGGGCCCTTTAGGCATATATAGCGAGGATTGCCCCAAAGGGGCAACAACGAAGGTTGGTGCATGCGTTGCCCCTTCGGGGCCCCTTCGGGGCCCCTTCGGGCATATATTGCTCTTGCCCCGAAGGGGCAACGAGCACAATCAGTTGCCCCAGAGGGGCGTCTTGCTTCGTTCCCCGTAGGGGCGAGAGAAGGGGGGGGGAGCGAAGCAAGGAAGTCCCCACAGGGGACAACGATGCCCTTTGGCATATATTGCAATATCCCTTTGGGCATATATTGTGCTTTTAAATGCGTTGACTATGTTTTGTTTTTAAAAACTCCCCAGGTAGGACTTGAACCTACGACCAATCGGTTAACAGCCGATCGCTCTACCACTGAGCTACTGAAGATTAAATAAAGTATCTATATTTAAATATATTATAAATTTATAAAAAAAACAAGTCTATATATTGCCTATCTCCTTCCCCTTCTAAGGGTCCCTTTTAGGAACTTCCTTGCTTCCAGCACCTAAAGGTGCAGTATGCGCTACGTCTCCCTTCGGGAGAAAGCATATTTGTCCCCCCGAAGGGGCGAAAGCCCCCTTCGGGCCCCTCTTATTAGCGAAGCTAATACTTTGGCCGCTCTGTTGTTGCCCCAAAGGGGCAATTATTGGCAAAGCCAATACCTTGCAATATATGCCCAAAGTGTTGTCCAGCACCTAAAGGTGCAGTATGCGCTCCGCGCATAAATTGGCTTTGCCAATAGATAACGTAACCCCCTTCCAGGATCGGCAATATATGCCCAAAGGGCCCTCGCTGTCTCGTTGCCCCGAAGGGGCCCCTATGCTTTCAGACAAAGAAGCGGGGTATGCGCGTCCCACTACGTGGGAGCGCATAAGGGGTCACGTTCCTCGCTTTGGGGTATCGGCAATATATGCCCAAAGGGCACTTTTTTGTCTGAAAGGCCCCTTTGGGGCACGAGATCCTCGACCGTTCAGGAGCGAAAGGCCCCTTTGGGCATGTATTGTGCTGAACGGAGGACAAAGAAGCTGCAAAGCGGCCCCTTTGGGGGCATAGATTGTGCTATCTCTTTCCCCAGGGGGGCCCGGAGGGGCCTTTGCGTTATAAATAAGGAGAAGGGCCCCTTTGGGGCAATAACGTAACCCCCTTCGTTGTTGCCCCAAAGGGGCAATCCTCGCTTTGTTTCCCTTCGGGAGAAGAGATGCCCCTATGGGGCAGCACCTAAAGGTGCAGTATGCGCTCGCCCCTTTAGGGAGCGCTTATATATCTGAAAGCCGCTGTCGGGCTAAAAGACGTTCCTCTATATATTGCCTTTCGCCCCTTATGCGCAAAGCGCATACTGCACCTTTAGGTGCTGGAACGGAGGACAAAAAAGCAAGGATTGCCCCATAGGGGCAACAACAAGGCGGGCAAAGGGGCCCGAAGGGGCGTCTTGCTTCGCTCCCCGAAGGGGCGAGAGAAGGGCAACGACCCCGGAGGGGGGGGCATATATTGAGACATAATATTGCGCCGAAGGGGGTATTTATACAAATCCTCCAAAGGGGCCCGGAACAGCCTTTCGCCTTCGTTGCCCCTTCGGGGCAAAAGCGTTGATGTATCGGCTTTTAAATAAGGCTTTCAGCCCTCCGGGCAATATATGCCCAAAGGGCTGAAAGGATCAAGTCCTCTGACTTTTTTGGCCCCTTCGGGCCTAGAGGATCCTCCGATGCCCCTTCGGCCGCTTTGCTCGTTGCCCCAAAGGGGCAAGAGCAAAGCGGGACGCAATATATAGCCAATAGATCGTACCCCCAAAGGGGACTATCAGGATCGAGCATCTGCGAGATACTCTATCCTAGAGGATCCTCCGATGCCCCTTCGGCCGCTTTGCTCGTTGCCCCGAAGGGGCCCCTTTGGGCTTCCAGCACCTAAAGGTGCAGTATGCGCTCCCCGAAGGGGCGAGCGCATACTGCACCTTTAGGTGCTGGAAAGGGGACGCAATATATAGCCAATAGATCGTAGAGACTATATATGCCCAAAGGGGCCCCGGAGGGGCACTATCAGGATCCCCAAACCTTCGGGGCCCCTTTGGGCATATATAGTCTGAAAGATATAGCCAATTTCAATTTATATAGACTTATGTCTATAAAATAAAAATTAAATTAATTTTACTACTTTTAAAAGACCTAAATAAATACCTAAAGTAAAAACTAAAGCGCCAATTAGTAAACCTACGTAACTTGTGATTGTTAACATAAAATAATAAAAAATTCAAATCAAAAATCCTGTTTAACCTTATAATCTAATAACTTTTAGCCACTCCCGGCTAACCCCCACTGGCCGGCTTCCAGGATCGGCAATATATGCCCAAAGGGCCCTCGCTGTCTCCCGCTTTGCTCTTGCCCCAAAGGGGCAAGGGTATGCGCGTCCCACTACGTGTTTGCCCCTTTGGGGCACGAGCGCGCATAAATCAGTTACATTTTGCCCCAAAGGGGCCGAAGGTTTTTTTGGAGGGTCCTCAAAGGGGACTTCCTGAAAGCCCCCAAAGGGGCAATATATGCCGCGTCCTTTCAGACAAAAAAGTGGGACGCCGTTTGCCCCTTTGGGGCAAAGAGAAGGGGCCCCTTTGGGCATATATTGTGTTTGCCCCTTCGGGGCACGAGGCGGCCCGAAGGGGCTGGAGGGGTTATACTTCTCTGTCTTATGCGCTCCCCGAAGGGGCGAGCGCATACTGCACCTTTAGGTGCTGGAAAGTCGTTGCCCAAAGGGCCCCTTCCTTTCAGCCCGGCTTTTAGATATATTGCCCTTTGCTTTCAGCCCGGAGGGTATATATTGCGAGGATCGGCAATATATGCCCTACGGGCTGAAAGCCAGCACCTAAAGGTGCAGTATGCGCTCGCCCCTTCGGTTCTCCCACGTTGTGGGACGCAATAAATGCCCGAAGGGCACAACGTGGGAGAAGAGCGCATAAGACAATATATGCCCAGAGGGCTGAAAGGATACGACAACAATCAGTTGCCCTCCGGGCATCTCTTCCCGCGTTGCTCTTGCCCCTTCGGGGCCCCTTCGGGCATATATTGCAAGGAACGTGTTGTTGTTGCCCCGAAGGGGCAATCCTCGCTTTGTCCCCCGAAGGGGGAAAGAGAGAGTCATTGCCCCAAAGGGGCAACAACGAAGGGGGTCTTGGCTCTTGCCCCGAAGGGGCTTATATTGCCCAAAGGGGTATCCTTTCAGCCCTTTGGGCATATATTGCCCAAAGGGCTGAAAGGGGGTCTGCCGATCCTTGGCTTTGCCAAGAGAAGACGTGTACTCTCTCGCGCAGCGAGACAACACGTTCCTTTCAGGCTTTCGCCCCTTGGGGGGGTCTATTGGCAGTTGCCCCTTCGGGGCAAGAGCCAACGCAACGACGTAGCCCCTCCGGCAATATATGCCCAAAGGGGCTACGTCGTCAATTGGCTTTGCCAATAGATCCTTGCTTCGCTCCCCTTCGGGGCGAAAGAGATGACAAAGAATTGGCTTTGCCAATAGCTACGCTTGCCCGAAGGGCAACCCCCGAAGGGGGGGCTTCTTTGTCTTATGCGCTCCCCGAAGGGGCGAGCGCATACTGCACCTTTAGGTGCTGGAAAGGATACCCCTTTGGGCATATATAGGGGGTAATATATAGTCCTCTATAAAAGTCAAAGGGGCCCGGGGGGGGCATATAATGTTAGCCCCTTCGGGGGGCAATAGATTAAGACTAGTCAACTTACGAGTAATGGCTAGAAATTACTTTAATAATAAGCAGGATTGAAAAACATAACAAATAACACTTCCAGGATCTCGTGCCCCAAAGGGGCCTTTCAGACAAAAAAGTGCCCTTTGGGCATATATTGCCGACCAGTATGCGCTATGCGCATATTTGGACAGCGAAGGTTGGTTTCTCGCTTGGCATTGCCCCTTCGGGGCAAGAGAACCAAAGGCATCTCTTCCAGCACCTTTAGGTGCAGTATGCGCTATGTCTCCCGAAGGGAGAAAGCATATCAATATATGCCCAAAGGGCAACGAACTCGCTTCGCAATATATGCCCCCCTTCGGGCTTCTTTGTCTGAAAGCGGGCATATATTGCACCAACCTTGGCTTTCAGCCCTCTGGGCCCCCTTTGGGGCAACTAAAAAGCAACCCCCCGAAGGGGGCATTAGCGAAGCTAATGGCTATATATGCATATGCTCAAAGGGGCAATATAAGCCCCATTCGGCTTTGCCGAATAGGGCAACCCCCCGAAGGGGGGGGGCATATATTGAGGTTGGTGCTTTGCACCAATCCAAAGGGGCAATATATGCCCCATTCGGCTTCGCCGAATAGGGCATATATTGCCCCTTCGGGGGGACAGAGAAGACGGAGGGTAACTGCTTGAAGGACCATCCACCGGGGCAAAAGTTATGCGCGCTCGTGCCCCGAAGGGGCCCCGGAGGGCATATAAAGTGTTGTATCGGCAGGGCCGATCCTTGGCTTTGCCAAGAGACGCGCATACCCCGCAAAGCGGGAGAGCTTTCAGCCCGTAGGGCATATATTGCCGATCCTGGAAGTTGATAACCTTCTATTTTTAAAGTGCCCCCTCTGGGCTCTCCAAGGTAACTATAAATATAATACAAATTTTACACCAAAAACAATAAAAGACTAAATCAAAAAAACAAGCCAATAAAAAATTCCACCCCTTTTGGGGCGAAAGCGGAGGTTACATTTGCTCGACTTCTCTGTCGTTGTTGCCCCTTTGGGGCAATCCTCGCTATATATTACCCCGGAGGGGGCCCCAAAGGGGCAACGACTTTCCAGCACCTAAAGGTGCAGTATGCGCTCTGCGCATAAGACAAAAAAGCCCAATATATGCCCTCCGGGGCCCCAATATATGCCAAAGGGCCCCTTTGGGGCAATGACTCTCTCTTTCCCCCTTCGGGGGACAAAGCGAGGATTGCCCCGGAGGGGCAACAACTTTTTTGTCCTTCGCGTCCCACAACGTGTTTGCCCCTTTGGGGCACGAGTCGCAATATATGCCCGAAGGGGCCCCGAAGAGGCAAGAGCATGCGGGAAGAGATGGCAACCGCGCCCCAAAGGGGAGCGCAGCCCCTTTAGGCATATATAGCGGGCCCCAAAGGGCTGGTGCTTCGTTGCCCCTTCGGGGCCCCTTTGGGCAATATATTGCTCTTGCCCCGAAGGGGCAACGACACCAACCTATGCTTTCAGACAGAGCTTTCAGACAGATATGTGCCCGAAGGGGCAACGTGAGCCCCTCCGGGCAATATATGCCCAAAGGGCTCGCTTCCAGCACCTAAAGGTGCAGTATGCGCGTCCCACAACCCCCTCTGGGGTAATATAAAGCGCATATTTGTCTGAAAGCACAGGGCTTATTGGCTTTGCCAATAGCCCCGAAGGGGAGCGAAGCAAGGATTGCCCCGGAGGGCAAGAAAAAGAGGATTGCCCCAAAGGGGCACCAACGAAGGGCAACGACCCCTCAATATATGCCCAAAGGGCCTTCGTTGTTGCCCCAAAGGGGCAATCCTCGCTGCATCCCCCGAAGGGGGAAAGAGCCCTTTGGGCCCCCTTTGGGGTAACTAAAAATATGCGCGTAGCGCATACTGCACCTAAAGGTGCTGGAAAGCTGAAAGGATACCCCTTTGGGCATATATAGGGGCAATATATGCCCAAAGGGCCCTCGCTGTCCGGGGCCCTCCGGGGATTGTTAGATTAATGGCTTAAATTAGTACGCTAAGCCCATACTTCTAGTGCTTTCTGAACCTAAATAAACACGAACGCTTAAAAAGTCAGTAGGACAAGCTGTTTCACAACGTTTACATCCAACACAGTCTTCAGTACGAGGAGCTGATGCCATTTGACTAGCTTTACAACCATCCCATGGAACCATTTCTAATACATCTAAAGGACAAGCACGAACACATTGAGTACAACCAATACAAGTATCGTAAATTTTAACGATATGAGCCATATATTTAAGTTTTAAAAATATTTAATATTTGATACAAAAAAGAAGATTGAGAATCGACACTAAGGCCAGGTTGTACTGTGTTGTTTGTTTAACACAAAAAAGTCTACTCTTACAAAGAGCGGAGGCCCGGCCCTTTCGTTGCCCTTTGACGCCCCTGAACGGTCGAGGATCTCCCACGTTGTGCCCTTTGGGCATATATTGCGTCCCGCTTTGCTCTTGCCCCTTCGGGGCAACGAGATACAACACTGTGGGCACATATAGCGAGCCCTTTGGGCTTTTTAGTTGCCCCAAAGGGGGCCCAGAGGGGCCCGGAGGGCAACAAATATAAAGCGCAATATATGCCCAAAGGGCTGAAAGGAAGCGAGCTTTTAGACTTTAAAGCGGCCCCTCTGGGGCAACTGATTGTAAGTCTGAAAGCTCCACGTTGTTGCCCCTCCGGGGCAATGACGTAACACGTTATCTATTGGCAAAGCCAATTGACAACGTAACCCCCTTCAGGGGTCACGTTCCTTGCTACGCTCCCCGTAGGGGCGAGAGAAGGGTGGTGGGGCAACAACAAAGTAAAAGCTGCCCAGAGGGCAACTTTTTAGTTACCCCGGAGGGGCGGGCAAAAATATCTGCCAGGAACCGGACTTGAACCGGTGACCCAAGCATTTTCAATGCTTTGCTCTACCAACTGAGCTATCCCGGCTTGATTTACACTAAAAATTGTTTTTAATTTATTCTAGGTATATTATACAATAAAAAAAAAGTTTTGACAAGTCTAGCTATCAGTTACTTTTTGTCCAGCACCTTTAGGTGCAGTATGCGCTACGCGCATAAATATATGCCCTTTTTTGTCTGAAAGGATCGTACCCCCAAAGGGGACTATCAGGATCCTCCGATGGAGTATCTCGCAGATGCTCGATCGTAGAGACGGATAGTCCCTACTATCAGGATCCTCCGATGCCCCTTCGGCCGCTTTGACAGCGAAGGACAAAAAAGCCAATAGATCGTAGAGACTATATATGCCCAAAGGGGCCCCGGAGGGGTACTATCAGGATCGAGTCCTCTGACGAGATACTCTATCCTAGAGGATCCTCAATATATGCCCAAAGGGGCCCCAAAGGGGCTCGCTTTTTTGTCTGAAAGGATCGTACCCCCAAAGGGGACTATCAGGATCCTCAATATATTACGTCCCGCAATATATGCCCAAAGGGGCCCCTTCGGGGCAACGAGCGAAGCGGCCCAAAGGGGCTCGCAATATATACCCTCCGGGCTGAAAAGATCGTAGCTTTCAGACAGAGCTTTCAGACAGATATGTGCCCCGAAGGGGTACTATCAGGATCCTCCGATGCCCCTTCGGCCGCTTTGCTCGTTGCCCCAAAGGGGCCCCTTTGGGCATATATTGCGGGACGTAATAGATAGCCAATAGATCGAGTCCTCTGACTTTTTTGGCCCCTTCGGGCCTAGAGGATCCTCTGATGCCCCTTCGGCATCTCTGTCTCATTGGTGAAGCCAATAAGCTCTTTGCTTTCAGACAAAGAAGCCAATAGATCCACAATTATTTGCTCCAGCACCTAAAGGTGCAGTATGCGCTACGTCTCCCTTCGGGAGAAAGCATAGCCAGGGCATTGCCCCTTCGGGGCAAAAGCAAATCATTGGCTGTTGCCCCTTCGGGGCAACAGCCAATAGATCGAAGATAAACAAAGAAGCCCGGAGAGCTCTCTCTATATATTGCAATATATGCCCCCCCTCCGGGCCCCTCTGGGTCTATTGGCTTCTTAGTTACCCCAGAGGGGCAGAGGGCTGAAAGCAAAGAGGCTACGTTGTTGCCCCTATGGGGCAATCCTTGCTTCGCTCCCCTTCGGTTCGGCTTTGCGTCCCGCTTCGCTCTTGCCCCGAAGGGGCAACGAGAAGCGAAAGAGACGACAAAGAAGCCCGAAGGTTTGAGGATCTCGTTGCCCCCTTCGGGGCCCCTTTGGGCAATATATTGCTCTTGCCCCGAAGGGGCAACGACTTTATCTTGCCCTCCGGGCTGAAAGCCTTTTTTAAAAGCCGATACCCCTTTGGGCATATATAGAGCCCCTTTGGGCCCCTTCGGCCGCCTCCCACGTTGTGTTCCCCCGAAGGGGGAAAGACGCGGCCCCTTCGGGCATGTATTGCCAATAGACCAAAAGGTGTAATAAATTACTCTCCGGGTTGGTGCCCTCCTTCGGGGCCGAAGGGGCCGGAGGACAAAAAAGCCTTTTGGGCAAGAGATTGTTATAAATTGCTGTCTTCTCTGGAGGGTCCCCGTCTCTCTCTAACCCTTTGGGCCCCGTAGGGTAACTGATTGCCTCTCCGGACAGCGAGGGCCCTTTGGGCATATATTGCAGAGGGCCCCTCTGGCTTTCAGGAAGTCTTATTGGCAATATATACCCAAAGGGCACTTTTTTGTCTGAAAGGCCCCTTTGGGGCACGAGAATAGTTAACTTTATTTTGCCCTCCGGGGCCCAAAGGGCTGAAAGCGCATCCCACGTTGTGTCTTGGCTTTGCCAAGAGACGCGGCCTCCGCAGGGTCCCCAAAGGGGACAATATATGCCCAAAGGGATATTGCTCTCTCTTTTGCCCCGAAGAGGAGCGAAGCAAGGAACGTTAGTTACACTAACGTCTTTTAGACATAGAAGCGCTCCCCAAAGGGGCGAGCGCATACTGCACCTTTAGGTGCTGGAAGGGGTTTACGTTATCTATTGGCAAAGCCAATGACAACGCAGCGAGGATTGCCCCAAAGGGGCCCCGAAGGGGCAACGGAAGTCCCCTTTGGGGACCCTTAGAGAAGGCCAATAAGACCCTCCAAATATGCGCTTCTTTGTCTGAAAGCCCAGAGGGGCCGGAGGGGCCCGGAGGGGGTAGTGGGACGCGCATACCCCGCAAAGCGGGAGCACCTTTAGGTGCTGGAAGCCCAAAGGGGCCCCTCCGGGGTAACTAAAAAGGGTTATAATTAAAGGCGAACGACGGGGTTTGAACCCGCGAATGGTGGAGTCACAATCCACTGCCTTACCACTTGGCTACGCCCGCCATTTTACATTGTTTAATAATCCTTTGGCCTTCGGGCCTTAGAGGGACTTTTTTAGGAGCTCAATTATTTTACATTTTATCATTTTTTTTTGATTCTGTCTAGCCCCTTCTATATATTACCCCCCCTTTGGGCAATATATGCCCAAAGGGGCTGCGACTCCCACGTTGTGGGACGCGGAGGACAAAAAAGTGTTAACAATATATGCAATATATTGCATCTCTTCGTTGCCCCCCCCCCTTCGACTCCCACGTTGTTCTTGCCCCTTTGGGGCAACGACGCGAGGGACAGAGAAGTGCGAAGCACAATCAGTTGCCCCAGAGGGGCCGGAGGGGGGGGCCCCTTCGGGCATATATTGCGAGGAAGGTTGGTGCTTCTCTGTCTTATGCGCTCCCCGAAGGGGCGAGCGCATACTGCACCTTTAGGTGCTGGAAAGCCGGAGGGGCCACAACGAAGGGGGGGCATATATTGCATATATTGTCTAACTTTTATAGAAAAAAGCCCTTAGTCTAAAGGACGCATTGAAAGTACAGGTTCGTCAAAACGGTCAATACCTTTTTCAAAACCAGCTGCTGCTGCACGAGCACGACCTGCGTGCCATAAGTGACCAACAAAGAAGAAGAAACCTAAACAGAAGTGAGATGTAGCTAACCATGAACGTGGAGAAACAAAGTTAACTGCGTTAATTTCAGTAGCAACACCACCTACAGAGTTTAATGAACCTAAAGGAGCGTGTGTCATATATTCAGCAGCACGACGTTCTTGCCATGGTTGAATATCATTTTTTAGTTTGTTTAAATCTAAACCATTTGGACCACGTAGAGGTTCTAACCATGGGCCACGGAAATCCCAGAAACGCATAGTTTCACCACCAAAAATAATTTCACCTGTTGGTGAACGCATTAAATATTTACCAAGACCAGTTGGACCTTGTGCAGAAGCAACGTTTGCACCTAAACGTTGGTCACGTACAAGGAATGTAAATGCTTGTGACTGACTTGCTTCGGGACCTGTAGGACCGTAAAATTCGCTAGGATAAGCTGTGTTGTTAAACCAAGAGAAACAACAAGCAATAAAGCCCATTACTGAAATTGCACCAAGACTGTATGATAAATAAGCTTCACCAGACCATACAAAAGCACGACGTGCCCATGGCCATGGAGTTGTATAAATGTGCCAAATACCACCTAAAATGCAAAGAGTACCGATCCAAATATGACCACCGATAATATCTTCCATGTTATCAACACTACAAATCCAACCATCACCACCAAAAGGAGATTTTAGAAGGTAACCAAAGATAACAGCTGCATTTGTTGTTGGGTTAGTAATTACACGAACGTCTCCACCACCCGGTGCCCAAGTATCGTAAACACCACCAAAATACATAGCTTTCCAAACAAGTAACCAAGCACCTAAACCTAAAATAATTAGGTGGTAACCTAAAATGTTAGTCATTTTGTTTTTATCTTTCCAAACATAACCAAAGAATGGGTATGATTCTTCTAATGTTTCAGGACCAATTAGTGAGTGATAAACACCACCAAAACCTAAAACAGCTGAAGAAATTAAGTGTAAAACACCTGATACAAAGTATGGGAAAGTGTCAATTACTTCACCACCTGGACCTACACCATAACCTAAAGAAGCAATGTGTGGTAAAAGAATTAAACCTTGTTCATACATAGGTTTTTCTGGTACGAAGTGTGCTACTTCAAATAAGTTCATAGCACCAGCCCAGAATACAATTAGACCAGCATGAGCTACGTGAGCACCTAAAAGTTTACCTGATAGGTTAATTAGTCGAGCGTTACCTGACCACCAAGCAAAACCAGTTGTTTCTTGGTCACGACCACCTACTGTTAGTGTTCCGTTAAAAAGTGTTTCCACAATATATTGCCCAAAGGGCTTCCTTACAAGTTAAAAACCTAATGCTTTGTTATATATCTTTCCAGGATCGGCAATATCTTTCAGACATTTATGTCTGAAAGCTCGCGTTGCCCCGAAGGGGCAATAGCAAAGCGGGGTATGCGCGTTGTCAATTGGCTTTGCCAATAGATCCTCTTGGCAAAGCCAAGACACTTTTTTGTCTAAAAGGCCCCTTCGGGGCGTCCCACAACGTGGGAAAGAGCGCGCATATTTTTAGTTGCCCCTTTGGGCCCCCTTTGGGGCAACTAAAAAGCAAATAACATAGCCCCCGGAGGGGGTTACGTTTGGGCCCAAAGGGCTTATTGGCTTAAAAATAAAGATATGCGCTCCCACGTTGTGGGACGCGCATACTGCACCTAAAGGTGCTGGAAGGGGCAAGAGCCAATAAAAGAGAGACGCCCCTTAGCAGATAGCCAACAGCCAAACATGTTAACGTTATTGCACCTTTTTTAGATATTTATTAACTTGTATTTTAAATAATATTTAATTACCTTATCTATTTTCTTTAGTATCTTCAGCCCCTTCGGCCCCTGAACGCCCCTTTTGGGCCCGGAGGGTAACTGATAACGAGCCTTAGCGACTTTTGCCCTTTTGGGGGCCGCAAAGCGGTAATATATGTAGCCCCTCGGAGAGGGTTACGTTTGGGCCCAAAGAGCTAAAACTAACATCTTTGTCTCATTGGCTCTTGCCCCGAAGGGGCAACAGCCAATAAGCTTTTAGACAGATAAGCGAGAAAAAAGGGGCCGGGCATCTCAAAGGGAGACAATTTCTTGCCCCAAAGAGAGCCCTTAGGGCCAAAAAATAAACAAAAATTAAATATTATTTAATAGATAAAGTTATATAAAACAACTTTATAGTATGTTAACCAACTACCCCCCTTCGGGGCAATATAAAGCAATATATGCCCCCTCCGGGGAAGGAGATAGCAGACAATATAAGCCCAAAGGGGCGAGCGCATACTGCTCCTTTAGGTGCTGCCCCATAGGGGCATCTCTTCTCCCGAAGGGAGACAAAGCGAGACGAAGGGGGTTACGTTATCTATTGGCAAAGCCAATTGACAACCCCTTTGGGCATATATTGCGCTTTCGCCCCTTCGGGGGGACATAGAAGCCCAAAGAGTAATATAAGGCTTAATTATACCAAATAATAGTTGGTTAAAAACAAAAAATTAAACATTGTTAGCCCGGAGGATTGGTGCAATAAATTGCCCCGGAGGGGACGTCCCGCTTTGCTCTTGCCCCTTCGGGGCAACGAGCGAAGCGGCCAGAGGGGCCCCTTTCATTAGCGAAGCTAATGCAGAGGGGCCAAAGAGGCCCGGATGCCCCAAAGAAAAGAGCCCGGAAAGGGGAGCTGTATGAGCACCTTCGGGGCCCTCTGGGCCAATCATATAACAATAATTTAAAAAACAATTTTCCCCTTTGGGGGAATTTCTTTGTAACAAAAGAATAGTAAATTTATTATAACATTAATTTTTTATAATTTCACAAACATTTAAATAATAATTTCTCGTTATTTATAAATAAACACAGGGCCCCTTTGTAGTGGATGTACCCCCGGCCCGGCCCCCAAAGGTGCCCTTCATATATGTCCCTCGCTGTCCCAAAGGGGCGAAAGCGCAATATATGCCCAAAGGAGCCCCGAAGGGGCCGTCTATATATTGCCTTTCGTTGCCCTTTGTTGGTGTCGTTGCCCCTTCGGGGCAAGAGCAATATATTGCCCAAAGGGGCCCCTTCGGGGCAACGAAGCACTTTATATGCCTCTCTCTTTCTCGTTTGCCGCGAAGGGGCCCCGGAGGGCATATATTGGGAGACGCAGCAAGACGGAGCGGGCCCCCTTTGGGCATATATTGCCGAAGGGGGGCCCGCAATATATGCCAAAGGGCTAAAAGTATTTTTAGCAATAACGTAACCCCCTTCGTCTCGCTTTGTCTCCCTTCGGGAGAAGAGATGCCCCTATGGGGCAGCACCTAAAGGTGCAGTATGCGCTCGCCCCTTTGGGGAGCGCAATATATGCCCAAAGGGCTGCCCGGAGGGTATATATTGGGCTAAAAGACGTTCCTCGCTACGTCTCTTTATCTTGCCCTCCGGGGCCCTATTCGGCTTTGCCGAATAGGGGCAAACGAGAAAGAGAAAGGCTTCTTTGTCTGAAAGCTCTGGGCATATATAGCGGGCCCCAAAGGGGCCCCCCTCCCTTCGGGCCCCTCTGGGGCAACTGATTGTGCTTCGTTGCCCCTTCGGGGCCCCTTCGGGCATATATTGCTCTTGCCCCGAAGGGGCAACGACACCAACCTTTGACGTTGCCCCTTCCTTTCAGACAATATATGCCCAAAGGGGCCTTTCAGACAAATATGCGCTTTTTTGTCTGAAAGCCGGAGGGGCCCGAAGGGGGTAGTGGGACGCGCATACCCCGCAAAGCGGGAGAGATCGGCTTCGCCGATCCTGGAAGTGGGCCCCCTCTGGGGTAACTAAAAAGCCCTTTGGGGCCCCTTTTTCAATTTATCCCCAGAGGGCTGAAAGCTTTGGGCCCCCTTTGGGCTTCCAGCACCTAAAGGTGCAGTATGCGCGTCCCACTACGTGGGAGACGCGCATATTTGGAGGGTCTTATTGGCCTTCGTTGCCCCAAAGGGCCCTGTGCTTTATATTGCCCCCCCCTCCGGGCCCCTCTGGGCAATATAAAGCACAGGGCCCTTGCTGTCTTCGGGGGCCTCCGGGCTATCTATTACCCTTTGAGCCCAAAGTATGCTCCGAAGGAGCATGGCGGGCTGAAAGGCTGTCAAAGGGGCTGTGCATGCTCCTTTGGGCCCTCTGGGCCTCCTTCAATCAGTTACATTTTGCCCCTTTGGGGCTTTTTAGTTGCCCCAAAGGGCTGAAAGCAGTATCTCGCCCCCAAAGTGCTTTCAGCCCGAAGGTTGGTGCTTCCTTTCAGCCCTTTGGGCATATATTGCCCACAGCTTTCAGACAAAAAAGTGTTGTGGCCCCTCCGGGGTAATCTATTGCACCAACCTTCCTCGCTATATATGCCCAAAGGGGGCGTAGCCAATAGACCCAAAGGGGGCCCCTTTGGGCATATATAGCCAAAGACCCAAAGGTTGGTGCATCTCTGTATGCCCGGAGGGTAATAGATAGCGGCTTCGCTGTTTTCTCTTTCTCATCTCTTTCTTGCGAAGCAAGACGCAGCGAGACGAAGGCCCGACTCCCACGTTGTGGGACGCGGAGGACAAATATGCGCTCTTCTCCCACGTTGTGCCCTTCGGGCATTTATTGCGTCCCACAACGTGTTTGCCCCTTTGGGGCACGAGAACCGAAGGGGCGAGCGCATACTGCACCTTTAGGTGCTGGAAGAGGGGTCGTTGCCCTTCGGGCATATATTGAGAGAAAGCCAGAGGAGCCCGGAGGGGCCTTTGCTCCCGCAAGCGGGACGTAATAGATAGCAGAGATGTCGAAGGGGCCAAAGGGCTGAAAGCCTCCGGGCTAAAAGCAGCATCTCTGTCTGAAAGCTTTGTCCAGCACCTTTAGGTGCAGTATGCGCTACGCGCATAAATATATGCCCAAAGGGCCTTCACTGTCTTCGGGGCCCCGGAGGGGGGGCTTATATTGTGCTTTATCTTGCCCTCCGGGGCCCAAAGGGGCCGCAAGGCCTTTCAGACAGTTATGTGCCCAAAGGGGGGGTAACTATAAAGTTAAAAACGTTTTACAGCTGTTGTTAAAATGATTTCTTTGAGACATAGAACAAAGTTCTGATTATCTCTTTTTTGTGAATATATTAAATCTAAATTATTTTCAGTTTTAAAATTTGTTTGTCCCCCGAGTGAGGCAAATACTAGACATTTTGTAGTAATAAAATCTAATAATTCAAGATTGTTATAAAGGTAATTATACGTAAGGATGATACTTTCTAAAATACATGTATACATTATTTCTTCATATCTCGCTTCGCGAGATGTATCAAAATTAAACCAAAAATCCCAATCACCACTATTTAACAGCCAACGTCGTTGTCTTGGGTTATAATATTGCTCAGTATCAGGAAAATCTAATAAAACATCTAATTTTGTTGTATCTCCTAGCCCCTCGACAGCGAACAGCCTTTCAGACAAAGAAGTCGGCCCCGGAGGGCCCCCTTTGGGCATATATTGCTTTTGCCCTTTTGGGGCAACGACAGTGGATAAAGTATATAAATTTTTTGTTTTTGATATGCCCAACGGGCCCCCCTTCTCCTTATTTATAGGGGTGATAAAACTTGATCTCCAATCAATGTCACTTAAAAACACTGTCTCTGTGTTATGTTCTGAAAGTTGACCATTCCACCATTGATTTGTTAAATATTGTCCATGACGTTTTAAAATACGATTTTGATAATACCAACTTATATTAGTTGCAGTTTGTAATTTTTGTTCATTAGGCATATTTTTAAAAAATGTTTGATAATCAGAATACCCCGGAGCTTTCTGCCCTCTTATTGGCCCCCTTCGAAGGGTCCCCTCTGGTCTTTCTGACAATAATGTGTAACTAACGTTCACTTGCCCCGAAGGGGCAATCCTTATAAAGTCAACTGCCGATTGTTTATTTTTAAGTAATGAGATTGCTCCGAAGTGGGACATATGAGATTGTAATTTTTCAACAAATGTAATTTGTGCTTGTCTTTGGCCCATTTTATCACCAAAAACATTATTGTTAACAACACGATTATAATTTTCAAAACGTTTTGCTGGTATTAGTAGGCTTGAAAATGGTGGGCTTGGAGGTTGTTCTAAAACAGTATTATTCAGAAAACTTAAAAGTTTGGGAACAATTAAATTTTTTTTATACAAATAACTTTTATGCATCTCCCCTCGAACAGCGAAGGCCTGAAGGATTGGTGTCCCGCTTTGCGGGGTCGCACCAACAAAGGAACTTACACCCAATGGAGTTTTATCTGTTGGTGCTAATAATTTATGCTCCCCCCTTACCGCCCTTTGGGCATATATTGCTGAAGGGGCTAAATAATTATTTAATTTACTAATTTGTTGTGTTGCTAATAATTGGGTAATAGTACCACTAAAAAGAAGCATCAACTGTTTAACAAGCATAAGTTGATTTGAATTGCCCCTTTGGCTCGCTTCTTTGTCTGAAAGGCCCTTGAGCCCCTCTGGGTCTGTCAGTCCCGCGACAGCGAACAGCGAGGGCCCGTAGGTTGGTGCTCCCGCTTGCTCTTGCCCCGAAGGGGCAACGCGTCTTGGCTTCGCCAAGAGAGCACCAATCCTGTGGGCATATATTGTTAATAATGCTTTACCAACTTGATAATAAGTAATATCTTTTAGCTTGCCTTTTGGCCCTTTTGGAGCCCTTTCTGGGGAAGGAGATAGCCCTCCGAGATGTGTTAATACTTTCTTACCAGCCCGAAGGGTACCTTTTTTCTCAATATATGCCCTTTGGATTGGTGCTTGCACTTTATATGCATCTCTTCGTTGCCCCTTCGGGGCAAGAGCTATATATTGCCCAAAGGGGCCCCTTCGTCTCGCTTCGCGAGATGGCAACGACGAAGCTAAAAGTTCTTTTAAATTTCTTGAATGCCTTTCAGACAGAGAAGCATAATTTAATATTCCCCTTTCAGCCCTTTGGGCTGAAAGCATATTATAATTGTTTACATTTACTGTAAATTTTGGCAATATAAAGCTTGACAATATATGCCCTTTTTTGCTTTCAGCCCTTTGGGGCCCTAAAGGGCTCCAAAAAGCTGAAAGCTCTAGACCCTCAGAAACGTTAGTTAAACTAACAGGACCCCTTTGGCCCGGAGGGCAACTAATTGTACTTAATATTGCCCCAGAGGGGGTTAAATTATGGTTTAATTTTGGTTTAATATATTTAAAGATTTCATAATTTGTTGTATTTAGAAGATTAGGCCCCCAAAGGGGTAACGTTAAAGTTTCATCAAGACGACCTGGACGACGTAAAGCAGGGTCTAAAATTTGTGGAGTGTCCGTAGTTGCAAAAACAACAAAGCCTTTATTACTTCGTACACTATCAATAATAACAAGTAAATCTGTTATCATGTCTAGTTTTGCAGATAAATTTGATAAAGATAATTCAGCCAACATTGAGACTTTTGCACGGATTGAATAAGACGTACGGGGTTTTGTTGATAGTTGTTCAGCTGGTAAACCAATCCATGGTAATTCTTCTACTATTTTATTTGGTTTTAATTTTTTCTCTTCTTTTAATAATAATACTGTAAATGGTGAAGTACTAGGCGGTGACATTTTTGACTTTTGTTTTAAAAGTTGTAAATGTGATAAAATATAATAATTTTTAAAATTTTTTGAACTAAGACTACCCTGGCTTTCAGCCCCCTGTGGGCCGCCTTGCTCGTTGCCCCGAAGGGGCAAGAGCAAAGCGGGACGCAATAATTGAGCAGGAGTTTTTAAAAATAAATCACCTCCCTTCAGGGCAACAAATAAATTAGTAGGAATTACTTGCGAATAATCACCTTTAAAAGGCTTTTGATAATGTGTAAGTGCATGGCGAGTTAGTTGGTAGACTACTTGATTTTTTTCGTGTACTTCGTCACGTATACTTGCAAAAAAATCTTCTTTAAATGCACTATTATCATCAGAATTCTTACCACCATAATCAGAAATTAACATTGGTCGGCGTTCACCAATGGCATGAATATCAAGTAGTAAAAAAATACAAGGTGTATTTAATGCAATTGCATCAAAAACATCTCGTAATAATTTGATTCCAATGGCAAATCCACGATTCACTAAAGCATAACGTTGAGCATTATCAGTAATAATTTTTAATTCAGTTTCACCTGCTAATGCTTGTATTAATAAGATATTATAATCTGTACTAGCCCCTTTGGAGGGGGCTACGCCCCCCCATTCGGGGTAACTGATTGCCGGATTTTTCGCAGTTTTTAAATTTGATAAGATTTTTGGTTTAATTAATAAAATATTTTTTGAAATTTTACTGTTAAAAAGGCCTGAATATATTTGACAAACTAAAGTGCCTAGTGGTTGTTGTAAAATATTTGTATATTTTATTGCTGGAATATGAGAAAAAGCTTTCGGTGGATGATAATCAATAAACAAATCACCATTTGAATTATTAGTTCCGTTATGACTATGCCACGATTGATATGTGATATATTGATTTACAGACTCTGGCCCCTTCTCATTATTTAATTGGCTTTGCCAATAAGCCCTCAGGGTAACTGTTTGTGTTTTTTTAATTAGAATGTTTCTGGCAATTTGGTTATTAAACTGAGGAGTATGCATTTTTTTTGAAAAAAACTTATAAAATTCTTGTTTTGAATTATTTGAAATATTTTCAATAAGACTGTTTTGTTCATTTTTAATTGTTGATAAAGCTGCTACATTTACGTTATAATAATCAGCCGCTGTTACTAAAAAATCTGCCCAAACATCCCAAAATAAAGTACCTTTTTGTTGTCGACGGATTAAATCAGTATCAGGGTGACTTATAGTAAAGATAAAAGTATCAAATAAATACAAAATACGACGTTGTAATAAATGACTTAATAAAAAGAACATTGGAACCCCCGCCCCTTCTCTATGGGTGGGCATATTCCCATAGATCACGGGATTAAATAAATTTGTCTTTGTTGAAAAACTTAAATAATTTATACTTGTATAAAAAGGTATGAGACGAGAAGTTTTAAAAAACGTATTCCAAATATAAATATCAACATTTTCTGGGATAATTGTTATTAGATCTGATGACCATTCAACTAAGAAGCCAAAGGCAATCCAACTAGTAGTAAATTCAGCGGGTTTTTCAAAGAAACTTTTTAAAAGATAAACAACAGATTGAAATAAATCAATTAAATAAAAAATTATGTTACGAAGTGAGACTGCTTTTTTGGAAGCCCGCAGCCTTTCAGCCCTTTGGGCATATATGTCCCTCGCTGTCCCTTGGGGCGAAAGCCAAAGGGCCTCTCTGGACCCAAAGGGGAAGCCGATAGTATATTTTGTTATAAAATATTTGAGTTGTTTTATTGTATAATCTTTTTTGGTTGTTAGCACTTGTCGAGCGGGCCCCTTTGAACCCTTTTGGCCCCATGTATATATTACCCCTTTGGGGTTTTGGAGGCTTTTAGCCCTCGTATTGGCTATTGGCCCCGGAGGGTAATATATAGCAGCCCTTTGGGCATATATGTCTCCCCGAAGGGGTGAACGCCCCCAAAGGGGCGAAAGCCACTTTTGGGATATTGCTGATTTCAAACTAATAAGATTAACTTTTGTCCCCCCTTTAGGTTGGCCCCTTAGGGGCCCAAAGGAGCATGCACTTTGGGGATAAGAACCTTTATTGTTTGAAAAAGTTGATAATAATTTAAAATCTTTTTTTAGCAAATTTAGACTAAAAAATGTTAATAATTTATTATTTGTTTGTAATTGGCTCTGAGGTGTAAATTGTAAGTACCTTTCTAATTTATTTTTAGCCCCTTTGTTGGTGCCCCCTTTGGGCTTCTCTGTCGTTGTATCGGCAAGCCGATCCTCGCTTTGCGAGAGAAAGTCGTTGCCCCCCTCCGGGGTAATATATTGCACAATCAGTTGCCCTCCGGGCCTCTTCTTATTTAATAAGCGGCTGTAGGCATTTATTGACCCTTGGATAACTGTTTTAGCTTTTAGCTTTTTAGTCCTTGACAAGTGAAAGTTAGTGCCAACTGCCGATATCATTTCTGACATTTTTTTAATTAATGTATTATATAAATTTGAAAGTTTATACAATAAAATTAAATGAAATTTAACAAAACAGCGAACTTGACTAATACTTATTAAAGAAACTACAGCACAAAAATGTAAAAGAATAGTACTAATCATAAATACTTGTTGGTGACTCATTGGAGGAACGTTAGTTACTTTATCTTGCCCTCTGGGGCCCAGAGGAGCAATATATGCCCTATTCGGCTTTGCCGAATAGGGGGTATTAACTTCTTTGTCCCCCCGAAGGGGCGAAAGCTCCAAAGAAGCCCACCAAGCATTGTTCACTTGTATGATATTTTTAATATTGGCCCCTGAAGAACTGATTGTGTTAGTTTTTATAAATTGATTGTTTTTAGCCCCCCGAAGGGGGGTTGTTAAATAATTTAATTTTTGTGTTTTTTGCTGTAATTTACTACTAATTTTTTTGTAAAATTTACTTAAGTTTTTATTTAAAAAAATGCTTTTGGCTGTGGGCACTGCCAACTGTCGCTCCCAATTTGTACGGAATTGTTTTTCTAAATACTTTGTTTTATTATTTTTACTTTGATTACGCAATTTTTGACTTCCCCATAGATTATAACGTTTATTATAATCTGTAACCACATTAATATTTGTTTTATTTAATGCCCAGTGTAATTGTGTTACTTTAAAAGCATTTTGCATTTGTTTTGAAAAATATGGCCCTTCTCTTTGCTGATTGTTATTGCCCTCTGGGCCCTTTGGAGCCAGAGGGGTTGTTTGTAAAAGCCACAATATATGCCCTTTGGGCGTCTCGCATATTGGTCTGAAAGCCCCCGAAGGCTCGCTTCGCGAGTCCTTCGGGGCAACGAGAAAGCCTGAAGGGGGGTCTGGTTTATTTATTACTGTATTATTATAAAACCAAATCCAAAAATCTCGAAACATTGTATCTTTATCTTTTTCTTTATCAATTTGTGCAGGGTTTGTTGTTTTTTGGTTTTTAAAATTAACATAATTTGCTTTGATTTTTAGATTATGTAAAAACTGTTTTTTAAATAAAAAATTAACTGCTTTTTTTGTTGACCCTAAAGGGGCCCTTAAAGAATCTCGCCAGAAGGCTTGGTCAAGAATGGCTTTCGCCCCTCCAGGCCTAAAAACGTTTAATTTATCTCTTAGAGTTTGGCGATATATGCCCCCCTTCGTTGTTGCCCCTCCGGGGCAATCCTCAATATATGCCCTTTGGGGCCCTCCGGGGCCAAAGGTTGGTGCGTCTTGGCTTCGCCAAGAGAGCACCAATCCTTTGGGCAATATAAAGCGGGAAGAGATGCCATGTAAAGTGCTATGCACCAACCTTTGTCGTTGCCACTTCGGGGCCCCTTTGGGCAATATATTGCAAGATGCAAGAGCTTTAAACCTTTGATTAGTTCTTAGTGCCAACTCTCCTTTTGCAAAAAACCTTAAACTTCTGTTAGCTAATAATTGCCCCTTTGGCGTCTCTGTCTGAAAGGCCCAAAGGGGCCCAGAGGGCTGAAAGGAACGCCAGTTGTCAGTGCCAACTGACGAAGGCAATATATTTTTCTTAGCCCCAAAGGGGGTTCGTTTATTTATAAAAGTTAAAAACATGCGATTTCTAAGCCACACGGGACGTGGAAAAAAGCGTGTACGCTTTTTTTGACGTCGCGTTTCTAATCTTTGTTTTTTAGCTTTACGCTTTTTTTGTAAATCTAATCTTGTTTGTGAAGAAGTTTTAAACATTTTTTGGTGTTTAAAACTTAATGTAATCTTATTAGCCCCTCCGGCCCCCCCGTTCAAGCTTCTTTGAAGGGTAAGCCTACAGGCCCCCTTTGGCTTATATTGCCCAAAGGGGGCCCGTAGGCTTATATTGCCAAAGGGGTGTAAACGAGACTTCTTGCTTTCAGACAGCCCCGAAAGGCTTATATTGCCCAAAGGGGGTAATATATCTTCGCTGTCCGGACTGCTTTCAGCTTTCAGCCCGAACAGCGAACGCGAAGGACAGATATGCGACGTGCCTACTGACAAAGGCTGGATTTTTGTTTTATTTAAATTCATTTTTAATTTTAAAGGATATTGTATTTTTGCTCTTGTCATAAAAAAGTTTGCATTTTTTTGATTATTAACCATTTGTGAAAAGATAAACATAATCAGGTCTAAATCAGGGCTTCTTTGGAGATAAGCAATATCTTCTCTTTGTCTCGATATATTGCCCAAAGGGGCCCCAGAGGGGGCCCAAGGGGTCTTCGTTGTTGCCCCTTTGGGGCAATCCTCAATATATTGCCCAAAGAGGCCCCACTTTTTTGTCTGAAAGGCTGTCCCAAAGGGGTGAAAGCCTGTTGCCCCTTCGGGGCAAGAGCGCTGTATATTATTAAATAAAAGTTTATATGCTAATGTTTGGTTAGTTACTGGTATTGTGCTAAGATTGAGTGTTTTAAAATTTTTTTGAGTTTGTCCCACTACGTGTATTGGCTTTGCCAATAGAAGGGGCCTTGCAATATATGCCCAAAGGGGCCCCGAAGGGGGGGCATATATTGTTGTTTTTGTCCCCCTTCGGGGGGTTGCCCCTTCGGGGCCCCTGTGGGCGATATATTGCCCCTTTGTGTTGCCCTTCGGGCTTAGCGTTGCTCGACCAAAGGGGCCCCGGAAGGGGGGCAGCTTATAAAAGCTTAACTTAGATTCTAATAATTTAAAACAATTATGACTGGTAATATAAGAGGAATTTGTATTTAATATTTTCTGTGAGACTAATGGTGCTACACTAACTAATGCTTGAGGGCTTCTTTGTGGGCCCTTTGGCTCCGGAGGGCCCGCTTTGCTCGTTGCCCCGAAGGGGCCCCTGTGGGCAATATATTGCTCTTGCCCCCCCTTCGGGCTTTCAGACAGAGAAGTGCTTCTAGTTACCCCCTTTGGGCATATAAAGCCGGAGGGGCTTTGGGCATATATTGAGACATGTTGTACTCCCACGTTGTGGTACGAGAAAACATTCAAATTTGTCAGTGGTTGTAAGTACCTTGGGAGGCTTTTAGCCTGTCGGATTTCACTTTTTAGTTGCATCTCTTCTCGCTTTTTTGTCTGAAAGGTTGGTGCTTCGCACCAATCCTTTGGCATATATTGCGAGACGTGGGAACTTTTAGCCCTTTGTTGGTGCTCGTTGCCCCGAAGGGGCAAGAGCAATATATTGCTGAAAGTAGCCCTCACCCCTTCGGGCTTTTGGTTATATAGCGCCCTTTGGCCCAGAGGGGAACTGAAAGCCGAAAGCGAAAGACAATTGAAAGAATAAATACCACCCAACTGCTCAGTCTGATTCGTTTTGGTAGTATTAAGACCTGGGCCATAGATTGCTAACCCAGTAAGTGGGATTAACCAATAACTTAAAAAGGTTTTAGCATTTATTTTACTAAAAATAAGATACTCTGGACCAACGCCCCCCCCCTTCGGAGGACCAAAGGTCTCAATATATGCCCGAAGGGCACGTTGTTCTTGCCCCTTCGGGGCAACGACGCGCTTTTGCCCCGAATGGGGCAACGACAACTGGCGTTCATTAGAAACTGTTGTTAAATATTTTGTTAAAATATTTTGTAGAAATTGATAAGTACGTTGTGTTGGTTTTATCTTTATAAGTTTTACCATTGCCCCCTTTGGGGCATATATTGAGAAACGGGCGCCCCCTTTTGCCCCTTCGGGGAGGGCACAATACTTGCCCAAAGGGCTTAAAGTATATGCACCTATCTGTCTTACTCCAAAGGGGTAGGGTAACTGATAGGTTAAATATTTTTTATGTGTTAATACTTCTGATGTTACAGTTGGCTCAATAACAGTGCCACCTGGCCCCTTTGGCATCTTTGTCGTCTCGCTACGCGAGAGAAAGCCAAAGGGGTGTGGTTGTTTAATATTATCTAAGTTAACCAGAACATCAGTTAATTTGGTTATTTTATAAGTTTTTAAAAAATAACTTAATTGATTATTAATATTTTGATTATATTTAAAATATAAATTTTTTTTCATTTTTAATGTTAAAAAATTCTAATTTACTTTCAGTTTTTAGCAAAGGCTGTTAGAGAGAGACGTAACATCCCGGAGGCCCGAAGGCATCATATAATTACCCCACAATATATGCCCCTCCCCTTCAGGCCCCTATATATGCCCAAAGGGCGTAGCCAATAGACCCAGAGGGGCCCGAAGGGGGGGGGGGGCGGAGGACAAAGAAGCGAGGATCGGCAGGTCCCCGAAGGGGGCCGACAATTTTAGAAGGGGCAACAGCCAATAAGACAGAGATGCCCAATATATACCCTCCGAGCAGCCCGTAGCCCGAAGGTCCCGAAGGTTCTTTGGCAATATATGCCCCCCCCCTTCGGGCCCTTTTGGGCCCCTTTGGGGCAACTAACCCTTTGGCCGCAATATATGCCCGAAGGGGCTACGCTTGCCCAAAGGGCAACAAAAGGCCCCGGAGGGCATATATTGCGCAACGAAAGGTAACTAAAAAGCCTGGAGGCTTTCAGCCCGGAGGGCCCCGGCTTTCTCTCGCTACGCTTTTTTGTCTGAAAGGCCCCGCCGCTTCGCTCGTTGCCCAAAGGGCAATAGCAAAGCGGGACATAATCTATTGAGAAGGGCAACGACCCCTTTGGGCATATATAGTGGGCCCCCTTTGGGGCAACTAAAAAGCCCAGAGGGCTATATCAAAACTGAAAGTGTGTTCAAACAAGAAAATCTGTAACAGGTAATTTTAAACGGTTTAATAAATTCTTCATCCCCTTAGACTAAGCTTATAGGTAACTAAGGTAAAGAAAATATTATACACTATCTCCTTCCCTTTCAGGGGCATATATTGCCTTTCGCCCCTTATGCGCTCCCCAAAGGGGCGAGCGCATACTGCACCTTTAGGTGCTGGAACGGTCGAGCAAAGCGAGACACTTTGGGCATATCCCGGAGGGCACTTATTGAGATGCAATATATGCCCCCCCTCCGGGCCCCTTTGGGCAATATATGCCCCCCCTCCGGGCCCCTTTGGGCAATATATGCCCAAAGATTGGTGCAATATATGCCCAAAGGGGCGCCCCTTCGGGGTAACTGATTACGCATAGCGGCCCAAAGGGGCCTTCTCCTTATTTATAGCCTCTCTGGGGGCAACTGATTGTGAAGGGAGAGGTGTGTTTGATAAAGTTATAATTGGAATAGTATATTTTACAAATCACCATTGATAATAAGCAGTTTGTAAAATCAAAATTATTCTATGTATCTACAAGTTATTAAAAATACAAACATTTTTTTTTCATATATTTTAATAAAAATCCCTAAAGTATATTATATCTAATTTTTATTTATTTTTCCATAAAGGCTTTCAGCCGTTTGGTCCCCGGAGGCCTGAAGGCAATATTACCGCCCCCTTCGTTGTATAACGTCTTGGCGTTGCGTCTTCTCGTGCCCCGAAGGGGCAAACACGTTGTGCCCTTTGGGCATATATTGCCAAGATATCGGCTTTGCGTCCCACAACGTGGGAGATACTTTCAGCCCTTTGTGTCGTCAATTGGCTTTGCCAATAGATAACGTAACCCCCTTCCAGGATTTGTATAAATACAAAAATCGGCTTCCAGGATCGGCGAAGCCGACCAGTATGCGCTCCGTCTCCCGAAGGGAGAAAGCATATTGGTCTGAAAGGAAGGGGCTTTGCGGGGTTGCCCTCCGGGCCTACGGGCTGAAAGCTCTCGTTGCCCCTTCGGGGCAAGAGCTATATATGCCCAAAGGGGCCCCAAAGGGGCAAGGGTATGCGCTATATATGCCCAAAGGGGTCGTTGCCCCGAAGGGGCCTTTCAGACAAAAAAGCGAGAGAAAGCCGAAGGGGCAAGAACTTTATATGCCCTTCGGGGCCCCTTTGGGGCACGAGCGCATAAGGGGTCACGTTCTGTTGCCCCAAAGGGGCAAGCGTTGCGTTGTTATATCCTTTCAGCCCTCTGGGCATATATTGTCTTATGCGCTCTTCTCCCACGTTGTGCCCTTCGGGCATTTATTGCGTCCCACAACGTGGGAGAACCGAAGGGGCGAGCGCATACTGCACCTTTAGGTGCTGGCTTTCAGCCCGTAGGGCATATATTGCCGATCCTCTTGCCCCTTCTCAATATATGCCCAAAGGGTAAGCCAATAGACCCAAAGCTTTCAGCCCTCTGCTTTCAGCCCGTAGCTTTCAGACAAATATGCGCGTCTCCCACGTTGTGGGACGCGCATACTGCACCTTTAGGTGCTGGAAGTCGAAGGGGCTCTTTATCTTGCCCTCCGGGGCCCCATTCGGCTTTGCCGAATAGGGGCAAGAGGATCCTGATAGTAGCTTTCAGACTTCTATGGCTGAAAGGATCCTACGATCTATTGGCCATGGCCAATGCATCGGAGGATCCTCTAGGATAGAGTATCTCGCAGATGCTCGATCCTTTCAGCCCTTTGGGCATATATTGCCGCGTCCCACAACGTGGGAAGAGCAGGCGTCGTTGCCCCTTCGGGGCAAGAGCAATATATTGCCCATAGGGGCCCCTTCGGGGCAACGAGCAAAGCGGCCGGAGGGGCGGAGGGCTGAAAGCGCGAAGCGGCTCCTTCCCTTTGGGCTTCTCTGTCTTATGCGCTCCCCGAAGGGGCGAGCGCATACTGCACCTTTAGGTGCTGGAAAGGATACCCCTTTGGGCATATATAGAGACACTCCGGGCTTAAAGCAAAGGGGCCCCTTCGGGGTAACTAAAAAGACACTTTTTTGTCTTCCAGCACCTAAAGGTGCAGTATGCGCTCCGCGCATATTTGTCCTCCGCTCTTCGGGGCCCGAAGGGGCGAGCGCATACTGCACCTTTAGGTGCTGGAAAGGCCCCTTCGGGGGGACAAAGAAGCCCACAAGGTTGAAAGGCCAACGCAAAGTGTTTTCAGCCCTCTGGGCAATATAGGCATATATTGTTAACCCTTCAGGGCAATATAAAGGCTTCGCCAATGCCCCCCTCCAGGCAATATATGCCCCCCCCCTTCGGGGTCGTTGCCCTTTGGGCCCCTTTGGGCATATATAGAGCCCCTTCGGGCCCCTCCGGGGCCGCTTCTCTCTCTGAAAGCTGAAAGCCGTTCGTTGTCAATTGGCTTTGCCAATAGTTCCTCGCAATATATACCCTCCGGGCTGAAAGGAAGGGGGCCCTTTGGGTATATATAGCCCCTATGGGGCAGGATCGGCTTTCAGTTACCCTCCGGGCTACGGGCTGAAAGCAGTATGCGCTCGCCCCTTTGGGGAGCGCATAAGGGGCGTTTGCCATCTCTTTCGCTATATATGCCCGAAGGGGTTGTGCCCTTCCTTTCAGACAAAGAAGCCGAACCGAAGGGGAGCGAAGCAAGGATCTATTGGCAAAGCCAATTGACAACGAAGCGAGGATTGCCCCGGAGGGGCAACAACGAAGGGGCCCTTTGGCATATATTGGGCAACCCCTTTGGCTTTCTCTCGCTTTTTTGTCTGAAAGGCCCCTTCGGGGCAACGACGACAAAGAAGCCGCCCTTTGCTTTCAGACAAAGAAGCGGGCCCCAAAGGGGGCCCCCCTTCGTATGTGGTCCCCTGTGGGGACTTCCTCAATATATGCCCAAAGGGGGCCCGGAGGGGCTTCGCTCCCCTTCGGTTCGGCTTTGCCGAAGCGAAAGAGATGCCCCTTTGGCCGCTTTGCTATTGCCCCTTCGGGGCAACGACGCCCACTCTTCGTGCCCCGAAGGGGCCTTTTAGACAAAAAAGTGTCCAGCACCTAAAGGTGCAGTATGCGCTCTGCGCATATTGGCTTTGCCAAGAGACGCGGCATATAAAGTGCATGCGTTGCCCCTTCGGGGCCCCTTCAAGCATATATTGCTTACCCTTTGGGCTTTATCTTGCCCTCCGGGGCCCAGAGGGCCGAAAGCGGTGGGCCCCCTCTGGGGTAACTAAAAAGGGGCAACGAGCACCAACAAAGGGGCCCAAAGGGGGGGCTTCTTTGTTGATCTGCTTCCCCAAAGGGGCCCCGGAGGGGCCCCGGAGGGGGGGCATATATTGTAAAGCTGCTCTGCAGTGCTAACTTCTTATTGAGATATGTTCTAGCTAGATTATTTCGCAATTTTAGGTTTGAATATATCAAAACCATGAAAAACGCTAAACTCTTAATAAAGATTTTAACTTAATTAAAAGTAAATTCTTACAAATCGTGTAATAATTTATTTTTTGCCCGTAGGGCCCTCCGGATTGGTGCTTCTTAGTTACGTCCCGCAAAGCGGGAGCGAAGCGGCCGGAGGGGACGTCCCGCTTTGCTCTTGCCCCTTCGGGGCAACGAGCGAAGCGGCCGGAGGGGACGTCGTTGCCCCTTCGGGGCAAGAGCAATATATGCCCAAAGGGGCCCCTTCGGTTCGGCAATAAATGCCCGAAGGGCACGTAGTGGGAGATGCAACGAGCGAAGCGGCCGGAGGGGCTTTGGGCATATATAGCCCGGAGGGGCTGGCGAGCCTTCGGGCAGAAAAACATACTCTCCAATAATAAGTAAGAATTATTAAATGTAAGGCCGCTTTGCGGTTCCTTACTTATTATCTTTTTAAAAAATTATAGAGCGTTACCACGAGGTAATACTTCTTCAGGGAATACTAATTTTTCATGTGGTTGGTCTTGTGCAGCCATCCAAGCACGAATACCTTCGTTAAGAAGAATGTTTTTAGTGTAGAATGTTTCAAATTCAGGGTCTTCAGCAGCACGAATCTCTTGTGAAACGAAGTCGTAAGCACGTAAGTTAAGAGCTAAACCTACAACACCAATAGCAGACATCCATAAACCTGTAACAGGTACTAATAACATGAAGAAGTGTAACCAACGTTTGTTAGAGAAAGCTACACCAAAGATTTGTGACCAGAAACGGTTCGCAGTTACCATTGAGTAAGTTTCTTCTGCCTGTGTAGGGTTGAAAGCACGGAATGTGTTAGCACCGTCACCATCTTCAAATAGTGTGTTTTCTACAGTAGCACCGTGAATAGCACATAATAAAGCCGCACCTAAAACACCTGCAACACCCATCATGTGGAATGGGTTTAGAGTCCAGTTGTGGAATCCTTGGAAAAACAGACGATCAGTTATGTATAGGCTCTTTATCCTATACTCTCCTCATTTCTAAGGAGTGTCGGACTATATCATCACCCTTTATAAACAATCGTAAAGGGGCTGGGCACTCGTGGGCCTTTCGGCCTAGTCTCTGCACCATCTTATTGTGGTAAAACTTATTACAATGTATATTTTCCAGTAGAATCACGGTTATATGCTTCAGCTTTGTTTTTTTGAGCTTCTTTGCCACAACAACGTAAACCGTGTTTACTGTTTTTATAGTTTTTAAAAGTAGTGGTAATCACATCACCATGTTTATTGCATTGAATTGTTACGGCAGAATGAATGCCTAAATATTCACCATCAATAACACTGTGGTTATTGGATTCACAAAGTTCTAAAAACTTTATCATAAGTTTTTCATAAGAATTAAGCAATTGTTGCTCAATCTGTTCCACAGATAAGCTTGGCTCATGATTACCTTGTCTCCATGGAAACACTTTATCTCCCCAATTATAATATTTAATTAAAAAATCTTCAAATTGCAATGCATTTACAGACGAACCATAAAGTTGATGGAAATGTTTATGGATATCCTTATGAATAACAACACCATTTTCAATAAGAAAACGTCTTTCAGGATACAGACTAAAAGAATCTAAATGATGACATTCAAGTAATTCTTTTTTGCTTTCACCTGTAATTAAACATTTAAAATTATATTTTTGTTTAACACCAATAATCCAAGCTGTATATTTTGAGCCGTAAGACATTCTACTTGTTTTGCTTTGACCATGCTTAAAACTAGGATGATCAGGACCGGTGCGGCCTTTTAACCATGAAGAATATTCTTTTTTCTTTTTATAGTTGCCTAATCCAATAGCATAACGAACGTTATATGGTCGTTTATAAATCTTGCCAGGTTTATCAATTAATTGATAATCACTTTTATCGATGTTATTGTTTCCCGAAGGGGTTTCTTTTTCATCTGAAAGCTGATTAGAAATACGTTTTATATTTTGACTATCTTGCACAGAAGATTCTTCGTTATCCGAAGACACAGAAGCATTAAGTTTAGTACTATATTTTCCTAATTTTTTAAACCAAAGGCCTTCTCTTCTCCCGAAGGGAGACAAAGCAAGGATCGGCTTCGCCGATTTTAGATGGGTAACTTCTTTGTTACCCCGAAGGGGCGAAAGCCTGAAAGGGCTTCCAACTTTGGTACCAAAAAAAGGGATAAAAAAACACGATGTGCATAGCGAGAACTTATTAATAAATACCATAAAATTAGTGTTAAAAAAATAAATTTATTTTCGAGGGAGGGGGGGATTTAAAAGTTAGACCAACAAAGATACAGGCTTCCATGAATTCACCCAGTTATTCAACTTATTTTACAACAAGAAGTCACTCTATTGAATGAAACGGAAAATAGCAGCAACACCAAAACTTGGAGCAAAGAACCAACCTGATTGACCTAATGGGTAAATTAGGAAAACAGATACGAATACAGAAATAGGTGCTGAGAAAGCAATAGCGTTATATGGACGAAGGTTTACTGAACGAGCAATTTCAAATTGGCGTAGCATGAAACCAATTAAAGCAAAAGCACCGTGTAAAGCAACAAATGCCCATAAACCACCAAGTTGACACCAACGAGTAAAATCACCTTGAGCTTCTGGACCCCAAACAAAAAGAAGTGAGTGAGCCATACTGTTTGCTGGTGTTGAAACAGCAGCAGTTAAGAAGTTACAACCTTCTAAGTAAGAAGATGCTAAACCATGTGTATACCATGAAGTAACAAAAGTAGTACCAGTTAACCAACCACCAAGTGCAAAATAAGCACATGGGAAAAGTAATAAACCAGACCAACCTACAAATACAAAACGGTCTTGACGAAGCCAGTCGTCAGCATCATCAAACCAAGTACGCTTCTCTTGATATGTACCAATTGCTATTGTCATACTTTTATTGCCCCGGAGGGGCCGAAAATAAAAAACAACTCATCATTACGTTAAATTCAAAAAACATTTTTACCATTTTGTATAATATATTATACAAAAAAAAAGTTTAATAATAGTTTTAAATATGCGCGTTGTCTATTGGCAAAGCCAATTGTTCCTCGTGCCCCGAAGGGGCCCCGGAGGGCATATAAAGTGTTGTCCAGCACCTAAAGGTGCAGTATGCGCTCCGCGCATAAATTGGCTTTGCCAAGAGACGCGCATACTGGTCGGCTTCGCCGATCCTGGAAGTTTATTCGTAACATATTGGTACTTTAAGCAATATATGCCCCCCCTCCGGGCACTTTATAAGTCTAAAAGCCTTCGCTGTTCCGGGGTAACTAAAAAGACAAATATCGGCTTTGCCGATGGCTATATATGCCCAAAGGGGTCGTTGCCATCTCTTCCCGCATGCTCTTGCCCCTTCGGGGCCCCTTCGGGCATATATTGCGAGGATTGCCCCGGAGGGGCAACAACGAAGGGGCCCCTTTGGGCTTCCAGCACCTAAAGGTGCAGTATGCGCTACGTCTCCCTTCGTCTCGCTGCGCGAGATGAGAAAGCATATTTGTCTTTTTAGTTACCCCGGAGGGGGGCATATATTGTCGTTGCCCTTCGACGTTGCCCCTATTCGTCCCCCTTCGGCCCTTTGGGCTTCTCTGTCTTATGCGCTATCTCGTGCCCCTTCGGGGCAAACACATTGTGTTGTCAATTGGCTTTGCCAATAGTTCCTTGGCAAAGCCAAGAGACGCGCATACCCTTGCCCCTTTGGGGCCCCTTTGGGCATATATAGCGGGAGAGCTTTCAGCCCGTAGGCCCGGAGGGTAACCCCGCAAAGCCCCTTCGGGCATATATTGCCGATCCTGGAAAGGGGACGCAAAGCCGATATTAGTTACGTCCCGCTATATATGCCCAAAGGGCATCTCGCAACGCTTTGCCCTTTGGGCAACGAGAAAGCCGAAGGTTGGTGCAAAGCACTTTATATGCCCGAAGGGGGGGTAACTAAAAAGAAGGGGCCTTTCAGACAGAGACGCGGCGGAGGGTAGTTGCCCCCCCCTCCGGCCCCTCTGGGGCAACTGATTGTGCTTCTCTGTCCCTCGCGTCCCACAACGTGGGAGTCGAAGGGGCCGAAGGGGCGAAAGTTGGCGTTGTTTCCGTTTGCCCCTTCAGGGCAAAGAGAAGGGCCCCCTTTGGGGCACAACGAAGCGAGAGAAAGGCCCCTTTGGGGCCGCTTTGCACCGCCTTGCTGCAATATATAGCGAGCCTTCGACATATATATCTGAAAGCCGCTTTCGGGCTGAAAGCTTTAGGCCCCCTTTGACAGCGAAGATATATTACGTCCCGCTCTGCGGGAGCAACATGGCCCAAAGGGGCCCCTTTGGGCTTCTCTGTCTGAAAGCGCTCGTTGCCCCGAAGGGGCAAGAGCAAAGCGGGACGCGGCCCCCGAAGGGGCAAAAGCTCTTTCTCCAGCACCTAAAGGTGCAGTATGCGCGTCCCACAACGTGGGAGACGCGCATATTTATCTTGCCTTTCGTTGCCCAATATATGCCCAGAGGGGCCCCAAAGGGGCAAACGCGCCCCAAAGGCCCTTCGGGCCCCGGAGGGCAAGATAAATATGCGCGTCTCCCACGTTGTGGGACGCGCATACTGCACCTTTAGGTGCTGGAGGAACGTCTTTTAGCCCAATATATACCCTCCGGGCAGCCCTTTGCTTTCAGCCCGTAGGGCATATATTGCGCTCCCCAAAGGGGCGAGCGCATACCCTTGCCCCTTTGGGGCCCCTTTGGGCATATATAGCGGGAGAGCTTTCAGCCCGTAGGGCCCCGGAGGGCAAGATAAAGTCGTTGCCCCTTGCCCCAAAGGGGCAAAGGCATATATTGCGGGAGATCCTGCCCCAAAGGGGCATCTCTTCTCCCTTCGGCCCTTTGGGCCCCGGAGGGCAAGAAAAAGAGGATTGCCCCGGAGGGGCCTTTCCAGCACCTAAAGGTGCAGTATGCGCTCGCCCCTTCGGGGAGCGCATAAGACAGAGACGCGGGTTACGTTATTGCCCCTTTGGGGCCCCTTTGGGCATATATTGCGGCCAAAGGGCAACGAAAGGCTTATTTATTACCCCGGAGGGGGATATCATATATTGTCAAAGTGGGCCCTCTGGGCTGAAAGGCCAATGAGCCAATATACCCTCCAGGCCCGGAGGGGGCTGTCAAAGGGGGCCCAAAGGGCTGCTTTCATTTACCCAGCGGGCTTCGGGCTGAAAGCCTCCGAGGCCAATAGGAGGGTACCCGGCTTTCGCCCCTTTGGGGTCTATTGGCTATATAAGCCCCCCCTCCGGGCCCCCTTTGGGGCAACTAACCCTGGGCATATAGCGGGCCCGAAGGGGCTTTATATGCCCCCCCTTCGGGGTCGTTGCCCTTCTTTGTCCTTCGCTGTCCGGGGCCCCTTTGCCCCCCAAGGGGGCCCCTTCGGGGCTCCTGAACGGAGCCCTTTGGGCCCCGGAGGGCAAGATAAATATGCGCTATCTCTTTCCCCGGAGGGGCCCGGAGGGGGTAGTGGGACGCGCATACCCCGCTTTGCGGGAGCACCTTTAGGTGCTGGAGAGAAAGCCAAGGGGCCCCAAAGGGGCAAATGCGCCCCAAAGGGGAGCGAAGCGAGCCCCTCCGGCTTTCGCCCCTTCGGCTTTCAGACAAAAAAGTCGTTGCCCCCCCCCTTCTCTCGCCCCTACGGGGAGCGTAGCAAGACGCCCCTTCGGCAATATATGCCCAAAGGGGCTACGTCCCCCGAAGGGGGAAAGAGATGCCCTTTGGGCATATATTGTGCTATGAACGGAGGACAGAGAAGCCCAAAGGGCACAACGTGGGAGAATATCTTTATTTTTAAGCAAAGCGGGACGTAATATATGCCGATACCTTTCCAGCACCTAAAGGTGCAGTATGCGCTCGCCCCTTCGGGCCCCTCCGG
>VFQN01001074.1_pt1 | contig 47944 bp, 67 predicted proteins | sample 3512371 | NCBI WGS metagenome assembly VFQN01 (sample SAMN10412370, study PRJNA504923) | tailings metagenome | isolation source: Replicate 2 from Balatoc abandoned mine | place: Philippines: Itogon, Benguet | collected 2017-08-28
CCTGAACAGGGGAATGGGAGTCATCCACCAGCTGATGCCCGACGGTTCATCATCCACTGGCAGGCACGTGGTAGGGCGCGAAGGACTGGAGGTGCGTTGTTGTTGGTATCCGTACATGCAACGGACCTATGTAAGTTTTGACTTGGTGTCCGACGGAGTCTATGCCGTAGCATCACGCCGCGGGTACACCGTGTTTGCAGAAAGGGACAGGAGCTCTGATTGCTGCCGTGCCGCTTGCCCGAAGGATTGGTTGCTAGGCAGTGTCAAAATGTCTTTCGATGCCCCTCAAGGCAGGACTGTTTCATTGAGGAAGCGTCAGGTGCGGAAGAGGGTGTTGGCTCCAATGAAGGGCGCGGAGGCAGCAATGGGTTGTAACAGGTCGTAATAACCCCAGCACTGGTGGCAGATGAATGACATGCGACCCTTGAAACCGACCCCACGCGTACTCCCCGGCAGATCCATTTCAACTGCGCAAGCAGTACGCACAGCAAGAGACGGCCAGCGTGAGACCAGGTACAACTACGAACGCAGTGCATCAGGGGACACCGTACGGCACGTACGACCGCGCGCAGCATACCTGCGCATACACGCTGCATCCGCATTTACCAAAACAACCATGCATGTCTATCCCGAAATCCCCTGACCTTTGACCTTTGATTAGGACTATTGCGTACAACACGTACGTACGGTATGCCAGCGGATGGCCCCCGCTCCGGCTCGCTCGCGCACCCGGTCGCCGTACCAACATCAGCAACTTCCATTGCCACTTGCATGCCCTGCATACCACGCAGCTTGCGCCGTTCCTCAACGCGCACGCGGCGCCCGGCCTAAGGTGTGCTGCCCCCTGCCCGGACGGCCATCCCCGTGCACGTGCCTACCCACAGCACACCTCGTTATGCACAGCAGCCAGCTCAGCCGCTCAGCCGCTCTTTATAGGACTCCCTGTTACGCGCCCCAGGCCCCACAACCTAAGCACCGCCATGCAAGGCGAGTCAGGGGGGCCTGAACCCCACGGCCTACCACTCCCCATCACGCCCCGTACCCAATCCCCATCTGCCCCCATCACGCGTAGTCCAGGCCCTGCGCCCGGTCGCTCTGCCCCTGCCTGGGCACGTCCGCCCCCTTGCCCCTGGACACGTACCCCATCTCCGACAGCGCCCGCCGCACCCTCTCCGCCGCCTCCGGCTCTACCCCCCGTCCGCCGCCGCCGCCCGCCGCCCGGCCTGCACCGCCCGCCTGCTGAGCCGCCAGGGGGATGCCGTCTGCGGTGGCGCGCTGGCCCGACACGCCGCCCATATCGCCCTGTGCCCCCTGGCTGCTGCTGCTGCTAGTGCTGCTGCTGGTGGTTTCACCGATGCGCTGGAGGACTGCGTCGGCGAGCACCTTGCCCGGGGTGGTGCCGGACGCCGCGAAACCCTCCACCTGGACAAGGAGCACGGACAAGGAGCACGGATGTGGCAGGGGTGCCCCAGGCAGGGCAAGCAAGCATGCATGCTGGTAGGACCTGGCGCCGTCCGGAACCATTTGGTGGATGCCAAAGGGTGCCAGCGTGCCACAACCCGTGCCAGCTTTGTTAGGTGGGCCGAAGTCCTGGACTCCTCGCCCCGGCCCATCGCACACCTTAAGGCTGGTCCCTGAACCTCCACTCCTTTCACCACACCTTTGCCGCCCTCGACTACCATGCACTGCACGACTGCACCAGCCCGCCGCCACCACCCCCAACCCTGCCCCCAACCCGGCCCCCGCAATGCCCACCAGGTCCGCCAGGTCGCCGCCGTCCATGTCCGACACGCCGCCCACCACGCTGCGGCCCAGCGCGTCGTACACGCCCTGGTCAGACACGTGGAGGGCGCCCAGGGAGCGCGACAGCTCAGCCACCTGGTGGGCGGTCAACCGCTCCGCGCCCGCCACGACCATGCCTGGCGGTTGGGCAGGCAAACATCGGTAGGTTAAGAGCCGGGGCCTCAATTCACAGGAGCACCAGCTGGGAAACCGCAGCTCCCTTCCGAGGCACAGGACCTGACGGACGGAGACCAAGCGTAGGAGTACGATCTTCCAAGGTACGGCATAAGGGGCGTGTCGCACTGCTCTATGCCGTACTCACCCAGTAGGGTCTGGAGGGTCTGGTCCACCTCGAGCTGCTCCCACTCCGACTCGCCGCTGCCGCCGGCACCACCTGCCAGGGGTTGCACGTACACACGACAGGTTTGCAGCTTTAATTAAACAAATATGACACAGCTCTCCTTGCCCAAAGGACCTTGCAAGTACAAGCGGCCCTGCAGGTCGTGCAGATGGACCTCCTGTGTGGGCTTGAGCTGGCTTGGGGCGCCGTACGTGCAATGTGGGTGGTCCAGGCAGCGGGCTGCATGCACCTACTAGATAGCTGGTATGAAAGACACGCCCCAACTAGCGTACAAGGCCCCCCAGTACTTGCGCCGCCCCGCCACACCACGCCTCATGTCATACAGTGTAGCAGGATGTGGTTTGTGGTGCAGGGGTGTCATGCAGTGCAGTGCAGCCGCACACGTGTGCAGCCACACCCACCCGTGCCGGCAGCTGCCCTGCTCAGTGCGCCCACCGCCGCCACCAGCGACGCCTCGTCAAACCGGTCGCCGTACTGCCGTACAACCTGCAGTGGATGAACATATCTTGTGAGGAATTGTGGTGCCTTGAGCGGGGATCACGCATGTTGCCCAGCACACTACCTGCAGCCGCGCGCTCAGCTGCATGGAGCCTGAGGTGACAGGCTAGCCCAAGGGCCCTAGCCTAGGGCCTAGGCTAGCCCACACCAACACACACTCGCCCACGTACGTGCCCGTTGATGCTTTACCTCTACCTGTCTCAGGCTCATTATGCGTTTATGCCTGCATCCCGCACCGCACTCACTGCACACTTCGCTCACGCGCCCGACGTTAACGCGCGCCCCCACCTGCAGCACCCCCGGCACCCCGCCTTCGCTCGCCGCGCTGTCCAGCTGCCGCCGGAGGTCGTCCGTCTCGGAACCTGAGCGTTCGCCGCTGTGGGCCTCCTGGGGGCCGCAAGGGGATCACAATGGGGACGCTGTAAGAAACAGGCGACGTAAAAGTATCCAAGCTGTGGGCCTGTGGGCCTCCTGACGGCCACATGGGAACCAGGATACGCAAGTAGTGGAAGAAGGAGAGATGCTCAGCACAGCGCCCGAGCAAGGTTGGGCGCCCCGCCAGCCTCCCACCCTCTCACGTCTCACCCTCTCCCTACTTTTCACGGGAGGCTTTTGTACGACGGGGCCTTCCCATTCCCTCTCGGCGCTGCACGCTCACAGCACAGCACCCTCGGGAACACGCGGGGAGCAAGCCAAGGAAACAGAGGGAACTTTGCCGCACACCCACAACTCCACGCACACGCACACGCAACAGGCGGTGAGCTTTGGTTCCCCCCAGGCTTACAGCGACCCTAGATCGGCTTTTGCCCATGTTTGCATATAACAAATCACTATTCATTAAAATTTCTGAGCTTAAATTATCAACAGAGGGACCGAGCCTTCAGCGCGCTTTCGCGCGCGGCGGGGGTTCGAGTCCCGCATCATGCCGGGGAGGGTCGCGCCTTCCTGTGACCCAAGTGGGGGCTGATGGACGGGAGTCCTGCACCATTCCGCCGGTCTGGGGTTCTCGTGTTGATCGCGTGTCCGCTCTGAGCCTATGGTGCGCAGCGTTCGTATGTCCCTGATGGGGCATGCAGCGGAGCTTGAACACTGGGGGAACGCGTGAGACGGGAAACCGGGCAGCGAATACTTGGGGCCGCGGGCGGCAGACGGATAGCATGTGTGAGCGGGGCCTCAGGCCACCCGGCGGGTGGTCTGCGGGGCGACCATCTGTTTTGCTACCATTAATGCGCGACGTATGCTTAACTCTCGGAGGCTCAGCAGCGCATACTTTCTTATCATCCTGCTTGAGTGGTTAGGTTTGCGCAGTTTAGACTACTTCAACATGCTGTAAACCCCGATGCGATTATGGTGCGTCGCAAGCGCAAGCATGCGCCGCGATGTGGGGAGTGACCGATGTTAGGAGTGAGCCAAGGGCCTTGCTGCTCCCGCCCTAGCTGAAAGTCAATACTAGCACTAGCACTAAAGTGTACCGGTACTCAAGTTGGGCGGCACGCAATCTACTCACGGCGTTGACCCCCAGCACCGCCAGCCCCGCTATCCTCTACCGTAACTTACCCTTGTCAGCTGCGCCTTTGCCAAATTGCGCGCTACCAAGTTGCTCGCCAGCGACTGTGTCCAGGCGCCACAAGCACTGACTGCCTACGTAACAGCTTTGCGGCTTGCACGTTGCTGACATTGTACAGCTCTCTTGCACTCATCCGAGTCCAAGCCCAAGCCGTACAGGTTTTCACGCACCTCTGTAGCGCCCTCTCGGGTGCCCTGCATGGCGTTGGTGCCCCCCACAATGCTGTAGGCCCGGATGCTGGGCCCCACACTGCAGTAGGCCCTGGGCAGGCGGACGCCTGCCGGCCCTGCGGTGAGGACGCCGAGGGCCCGCGCGGTCCAGGCCCTCGCCGACAGCCCAAAGCCGCCAGCTTGTGCTGCTGGTGGCGGAGCACAAGCGAAATTAAAGTAAGTGCATGTCCGTGAGGGAGGGGTTGCTGCATGGCTGCACGCACAGCAAACTGGCGCTGCTCGCCCTGGCGCCGGCTTGCGCAGGGACAGGGGCAAGGGGTCGGAAGCTACGGGTGTTGTAAGGTGCTAGAGGAGTAGAGGTGCTCGCTGCGGAGGCCTCGTAGCACTGCGAGTAGCAGCTAACGCACACTCAAAAGGCTAGGGCCTAAGTACTGCTCTCCTGTGCTCTCACAAGCTTGCCTGTGGGAACACATCGACGCGTGTGGGCTGCCGCAGTCGAGGGCGGTGCTGGGAAGAAGACTGCGTCGTTGCTGTTGTTGTTGCGGTGCAAACAGCTGCAACGACGGCAGCAGCAGGCGGGTTGCTGGTGCTGCTCGGGAGAGGCGCAGGCCTCTGACCCGTGGGTCGCGGTCTGAGAGGAACCTCTTGGAGAAGGAGTTGCGATATGGGTGTTAGCATCGTTGGTACTGCGACTAGCCGTTTGTGCTGCAGATGCGCCAATAGTGTGTGTCACTGAACCGCCGGGTAAGAGGCCCTTCGGGAGGAGGGTCGTCAGCAAGGGGGAACGCAAGCGCGCCATTTGTAGTTGTATGGGGAAAGGGAAAAGCAGCACTGCAGCACCCTAGATACACTGAAAGCATAGACGCGAACAGGCAATCAATGCAACGGGCTGCCTTTTGCCCCACGGTCCTCAGCGGGCGGGATTCCCCCATTCCGTCATCGCACCCTCGAGGCCATAAAGCGCACCAACCTCGCTTATTACCGAGAAGCCGCAGTCATCCCAGCTCACAAAGACCAGCAACAACACTAAGGCCTTCCTGTCCCTTACCGTCATCATCGGCCCAATTTGAACCAAAGGCGCGTGCCAGGCACACGCCAGACCCACGGGTCAACCCAAACCCCAAAACTCAAACCCTACGTCACTATCAAAGCTGCAGGCGATGTACTGTCTGACCAAGCCTGTAAGTGCCTCCAGTGCGCTGCTGAGCAGCGGCGGAGGACAATGGCGCGCGTCTCAGCCGGCCGCGGCATTTCGGCCGGCGGGAGTCCGGCCGCTGCCGGTGCCCCTTCGCGCCTTCCGTGAGGGCGATATGCCTGGAGGCGGCGGCACAGACCCTGTGCGCGAGCGGGTAAGCAGGCTGGCAGGCAGAAAGGCAGGATGAAAGCGTGAGACGGTCCGTTGTTTTGGGCAACAAGGTTGCTGGGTCAGCATCCTCGGTGGCCCACGGGCCGCGCCTCGAAGAAAATTCGTGCGTGCAGACACCAAGAAGCACTGGCAGCATACGTTGCCCTTCATTATTTTATCATAGAGTATTATCACAATACTATCATACGGGATGATTTGCAGGACGGAAATGTCTTTGGTTGTACGAACTGCGTACCACTGCCCAACCGACCTGCCTCCTTCCCTGTCGCGACGCCGCCCCCACCGCATCCCAAAATCCCCATTTCCTAATTGCTCCCCGTTCCTAAATGCTCACCGCGCCCACCGCCTGGCCCCCTCCCTGCCTCAGGCCGCCGAGGCCGCCCGCACCTCCGCCCAGGAGGCGGACCAGCCTGTGTCGGGGCTGGTGTTCCAGGGACCCATGAGCGAGATCGCACCGATGGTGCGTTGCGGGTGGAGGGTGTGGGGGTTCAGGGTGAGCGGGGGGCAGCGCCGGCCCACATGCTCATCCCACACCACAGCACGGGACACGCCTGGTTGCTGGCAAGGGTAGCGCACCGCACCACTCTGTTGCTCCAGGCCTCTGCACCACCACCTTTGACGCACACAGAGGCGCACGCCTGCACACCTGTGCCCGCATGCCGGCCCGCTTAACCCACACGCTCCCAGGTGGCCGACCTGAAGGCACCTGAGCCGTCGGCCACTCAAGCCGCCTTCGCCCTAATACACAGTCCGCCTGCAACCCGCATGCGTATGTGCGCAGGTGGCCGACCTGGACACGCAGCTCATGTCGCCCCGCATGCCCGGCGCCAGCCCCACTGCCTCCCTGGCGCGCACCAACTACGCCGCGGAGCTGGAGGCGGGCATCAACGAGCAGATCAAGTGAGGGACCTTCTGTTGATGATTGTGTATCATTACCACGAGATACTATCCTGCCTTGCCGCCCTCGGGTCAAGTCTTGGGTCCTTCCGCCGGTCCTCTGCCCGCTGTCCTGCTGCCTGCTGTTCCGTATCCTGGCGCAAACAGGGACACCACGTCACCCACACTGCAACATGCACCGCCCAACAGCCTTCCATGCCACAACCACCTTATACCGCTCATTACAATAATTTCCGTCCGTCAATCAGCCACAGACCTCACCGGCGTGCCGCAACCTAACTGCCACCGTACTGCCGTACTGCCGTACCTCCCGCAGCATCGAGCTCAACATGTCGTACGTGTACACCGCCATGTACTCGTACTTCCTGCGCGACGACGTGGGGCTGCCGGGCTTCGCGGCGTACTTCAGGCACAACAGCGACGACGAGCGCACGCACGCGCACCGGCTGCTGGAGTACCAGGTGTGTGTATTAGGGCTTGCGTGTGTAATAGCGGTGGAGGCGGCACGCGCACCTGCTGCGGGAGTGCCAGGTAACGGCGGGTTAGTGCAGGTAACCGGTACACCCGTCCATTCTGCTGCACACCCTCCCCACACCCGCCAGGGTGCGTGGTCTCGCCAAACTGGCACACGTCTCCTGGTGGACCCATGTCCTGCCCCCACAGGGGGCACGCTGACTAGCACTACCGGTACCCGTGCACGCCCACACCTTCATGCCCCCGCCCACACATGCCCCCGCCCACACCTGTCCCCCGCCCACAGACCCGCCGCGGCGGCCGTGTCAAGCTGGCGGCCATTTCCTCCCCCGAGACCGAGTTCTGGCACTCTGGTGGGTATAGGGTTGGGTTGGGTTGCTACTGGGATGGAAGCTAGGGGTGGGGGTGCAGCGAGGGCAGGTGGCAGGCCGGTCCTGTCGAGCTGGGGCCCAGATCTCTCCGCTCTGGAACCCGGGTGCGTGCATGTGTGGTGGGTGCACGTAACGCTGAGTAGGTGCGGTGGGGAAGCACGACCGATTGCCTTGCTCTGCATTACCAGTACGAGACCGAGTTCTGGCACGTACGGTGGGCATGGGTTGGTCGCCATTGGCGGTGCAGCGCGGGTGGGCAGGGCCCTCAGGGTACGGGCTGCAGGGCGGATGTGTGCGTAGCATTGACGTGCCAGCTCTGTTCCCAGTCTGCTGCACCACCAACATACACGCGTGGCGCGCCGGCTGCTACACGTTTGGGCCTGTCGCTGTACACCCCGCATGCATGCCGCTTCATCACACGTGCAGCACAACGCTTGCGTCACCACTGCCTGCCTGCCCTTTCCTTCTGTGCCCGGCTGTCACTATCTGGACTTTCAGGATTGTTTGCCCTTTCGTTGTCGTGCCTGGCCGCAGAGAAGGGCGACGCGCTGTTCGCCACCGAGCTGGCCCTCAGCCTGGAGAAGCTCAACTTCACCAAGCTGCGCGAGCTGCACGCGCTGGCGACGCGGGCCGAGGACGCGGACACCACGCACTTCATCGAGGACCACCTGCTGCACGAGCAGGTGCGTGGGGGCCTGGGGCGTGTGTCGACTAGTTAACTGGTGGTGCAAGTGTGTCATGTCATCAGTTTTGCCTTTTGTCGAGGACCACCTGCTGCACGAGCAGGTGCGTGGGGGCCTGGGGCGTGTTTAAACTGGTGGCAAGTGCAAGTGTGTCGCGTCTGTTAGTTGTTTGTAGTGCATCGCTCAAGGACTAGCTGCCGCACGAGCAGGTGGAGGCCAGAGGCAGGGCGTGGATACGCGTAAGACATAAGGAAACCGTGTCAGGCGTCAGGCGATCACAGAAACCGCTGATGCCTGCACGCGAAGCGCGTGTGGGTGTAACGTGTCAGTGTGTGCTTGCGGGCGGTGTGTGCTAGCGTCGCCCCAAGCACTTTCACTTCAGAGCACCACTAGCTGCCGTGCACGAGCAGGTCGGGGTGTTGCGGTGTGGACGTGGGGCTTTCCTTACAACCCTATTCCCCACTCCCATCCGGCTACGCTGCCGTTGCCACTTTGCATGACAGCGCATGCCTCCCATGCTAAACGCCCACACGGCACAGAGCCCCGAGAAGCACAGAACCCCACACCCACAGTACCCCACACGGCACAGTGCCCCACACACCCCGCACGGCACAGAACCCCACACGCCGCAAAAACCCCATACGGCTCTGCCAGTGTGCCCCTGTGTTTGTGCCCCTGCCTTCCTGCCTCCCCGCAGGGCAAGGACGTCAAGGAGGCTGCCGTGCTGATGAGCCAGGTGCGGCGCGCGGGCCGCGGTCACGGCGTGTTCCACGTGGACACCCTGCTGGCCAGCAAGTACGACACGGAGGGCGACGGCGCCGGGCCCATCGCGGGCTGAGCGTGTACGGCAAGACGCACGGCTTACATTGCGGGGAGTGGCTAGAGGCTTGGTAAGGGGTTGTCGGCGGATACCTGTTGTGGAGGTGCTGTGGCGAATGGCGCGATTGGCGGCGGCCGGCAGGAGTGCCCAGTTGCCTGCCACGGTAACGGTAACGGGACGGGGCGCACGGTTCCGGACAGAGGGTGCATAAGCTGCGGGGCGGCCGATAGTGGTGTACGGCTGGCTGTTGGGCCGTTGCGTTGGCAGCTGGTGCATGGTGTTAGGCGGCGCAGCGGGAACTGGGAATGATGGCAAGCCGTTGGGCACATCGTGGCCCGTTGTGCAGTGTTGGCGCATGGTGCAGAGAGGCGGCATAACCACGTGCTTAGACCGTCGTGTGCGGCGAGTGCGAGGCGACCGTACATGCATAGACGTGCCGTGCCGACGTACTATGCCGCGGGGAAGAGGAGGCACTTGGCTTACTTGGCATGGAGCATCAGTTGCTGTTGCTCTGCTGCAACGTTGCAGTGGTAGAGGCGCAGTTGGTTGGGGTAAAGGAGCAGGGTGGAGGCGCGTTTGACTGCTGGGACGGCCTACGTAGGCTGGGCTGGGCATGGGCGGCGGGGCGAGTGCAGCCCGCAGACACGTGTTGACTATCCTCCGTTGTGTCCTTAAGTGTTGCCAAGGCGGACACGGTGTATCAACAACGTTGAACCAGTACATGTCGTCCCTATACGGTGTCCTGCTGTGTCGCTGAAAGTTGTCGGCGTTGGCGCGTTGTGTGCGCGGGCAGGGCACGCTACGTTCGAGCCTGTTCGAGCACATGTGGAGACTGGAGAATTGCTACCTTGGTAGTGCAGGCTGCTACAGCGTACAGTGAGCCCCATGTACAGTTAACAGACTACGGTAACGACCAGCAACGAACACGTGCCGAAAGTTGGAACACAACTTCCGTAGGCACGCCCGGCCACTGAACTCGTGCTCCTGTCATTCGACACCCGTAAAGATATACGAGCGTGGCCCTGCGTGACCTCTTAGGCTACGAAAGCAGCAGTCACCAGCACGCTCAGGCGGCTCATCAGCTGCAGCGTGTGCTTGCCATTCCGGTTCCGGCGTCCAGTACCGGTACGACGCTGACAGCATGTGTAGCGATACAGCGATGCAGTTGACGATAGCATGTGTGTAGCAGGATGAGTTGCAGGGCCGCGTGTGCTGGGCTGGGTGCTGCAGCTGCTGGCTGCTGATGCTGCCCCTCCATTCGCCCCTCCCGGCAGCTTGGCGCTGCGATGGGGTTAGAGTCGGTTGATGGCATGTGGGCTTGAGGACATTCATGCAGATCTGGGACCAACCGGTGTTGCATGCATGCGTACATGAGCTTAAGTCTCTTCGGTGGCGCATGGGCAGGGGTAGGTGCCAACACGGCAGCTGGCGCTCCTGCCGGCGTCCGTGTACATGCACGCATGTAGAAACATCAACACCATTCAGGAAGGGCAGGACTCGCAGGAGCGCTCATGCGTGTTTCCGTCTTGGCCTGGATGGGTAGTGCTGTCCCCTGGGAAGGGCAGCACACGGTATCGTGGTGACAGTGCAGCTCCACTGCCTAGGGGAGGTCGCGGACGCGTCCTCGTACACTGCTAATCCGGGCACAACTGCTTAACGCGCACGTTGCATCAGTTGCCCAGGTTCGCTACGCAAGCCTTACGTTGTTATACTATTGCTGCAGGTCAACCTGCAGCAAAGCAGGTTTCGAAATGGCACACACGCAGATACTATGAGGCTGTTAAGGGACCTTGCGCCGATCAGTATTTCCAGTGCATGATTCTTCCAAGGCGGGGGCCGGGGCCCCCAGGCGCGTAGCAGCCCTGCTGCCGACCTCGCTTGCGGTGTAACAGTGGGCCAATATGACCTCGCGAGAGCAGAAGGTGCGTTCTCCTGTGACCTCTCGAGAGTTGAACAGCATAGTGTATTTAGATACCCGGTGTATGTTCGGGGCGTGGCAAAGGCCAAGTCGAAAGCGGAAAGGCTGAGGCGTAAAGACTTCAGCTGCAGAGCCTGTGCAATTTCGCTTGCATATTGAGATTGGCTTTGCACTTCAACACAATAGGGCCGGGTTATGCCAAGGGGGCAACCTTTGGGCCCACTGACAACAAAATCGGTAACCCTACACGGCAATCAATTGACAACCTTTCTCGAGTGCAATTCAGCACAGATTTATACATCGGTCATGGCCTACTGTGCCGGGCGCTGCTGTTGCACGGCTGTCGTGTTCACTGAAACTGCATTTCCTCTGGCAACTGCCCCTCTTCTGCAGTGGTCCATGGATGGCCGCACAGGCCTCGGGACCATACCGGTCATCAATGAGGAGCCGCCGCAACCTTCGGGGCTCAGCGCGAAAGCTCTCAGGAAGGCCTTCACCAAGACCCTCAACGGGATCGGTGAAGGCTCTTTCCGGACCCGGCTGAGCATGACCCGAAAGGAAGACAAGTCGCAAATGCTGCATGCGGGTGCGCAGCGCACAGCAAACGGGGTGCATCTGTACCATGTGGGGGAACGAAGGGGGCGGAGGGGGCGGGGTGGCTGGGTGTGGGCCCGGCCCTGCAGCTGCTTCAGTATGCAGCATGCAGGGCTGCAGCATGCCTCCCTATCCCTCACGCACTGCCACTGGCATCTGGAGCTCACCACGCGCATACCACGGAGGGCTCGTTCTGGTTGGCCTCCTTACTCAAACCGCTCGGCACTTACCTGTATGCCCTGCACCTTACCACCGGCAGGGCTGATGATGCAAAAGGAGGCGGGCGCGGAATACCTGCAAGTAAGTCCTGGATCGTTTTCGCCTGCGCTGACTACTCTTATCAGCGCAAGCAGCTGTGCCTGTAACAACAACTGTGTATGCCAACGGCACTCACCTGCACACCTGTGCACACCGTTCTCCTGCAGCACGAGATGAGCGAGGCGCGCAAGGCGGTCACCAACCTGGACGCGGCCGTGTCGTCTGCACACTCGTTCCGGGAGCGGTCCACCAAGCTGCTGGAGGAGGCGCACAGGGCGCTGGGGCGCTTGGAGCAGGTGCGGAGCGGAGCGGAGCGGGGAGCGGCGGGCCAGCGTGGCCACTTGGAGGGACTCGGGGGTTTGAGGGCTACTGGGTTGGGTACTCTGGATGTCTGGGCACGGCGGCAGCTGGGTTATGGCGTTGGGCCAGGGTGGTACAATGGGTTCTTGCACGACCTCGGGGTTCGGGAACATCAGCAGGGGCGTGCGGGGGCTTAGATATACCTGCCGCCATGCAACTATAGAGGGGGCGGAGCACGGAAAGGGGCTAGTCATGACCTGAACGCACCACCATACAACGTTGCACCTGCTTGGCGTGGGGTGCACCCTGGGCGTGCAGGCGGCGTCGTACCGGGAGGACAGGCGCAAGGGAGACCTCATCCCCATGGCTTGCGAGATCAAGTGCGCGGTGCGCCGCGGCATAACGCTCGTGGACGTGTACGGCAAGTACGGCACCATGGTGAAGCTCATGACGCTGTTCATGCGCTCGTACATCTACGCCAAGTTCGACAAGCAGACGGAGCGCCTGCGAGGGCTGACGCCCCCGCCGGAGGCCCCTCGCATGGGCGGGGTGGAGTCCCCCCGCGGCGGCAACATGGAGACCTCTAGCGCGCCTCCCCTCCGCGGCGCAACAGGCGGCGGGGCCTCCCCTGCGTTCACCGTGCACGGGCGGTCCAACCTGGCCCCCTCCGGCTCCAGCCCTGCGGGTCTCACAACAAGCCAGGGCCCCGGACCGCCCTCCGGCCCTGGCACCCAGCCACAGTCCCAGGCGTCCGCACCCGCAGCCGCACAGCAGGCCTCCCCGCAGCGGGGGCAGGAACAGGGGCAGGCGCAGGGCCCGGCGCAGCCGCCTCCCCGGCACCAGGGCACCACCAGCAGCCTCCCCTCCGCGGGGCCCAGCGGCAACCTGGGCCCTTCGTCCCAGCCGCCACAGCCTGTCTCCCAGGCGCTGGCACGCACCTCCGCACCTCACCTCGCATCCATGGGCGGCCAGCAGCTGCTGATCGGGCCAGTGACCAGCCAGATGGTCCGGGCGAACACGCACGAGCGCATCCAGGCCATCACCTACGTGCCCCCTATGCACGGCGCCATGGAGCACCACGTGTGCATCTGGTGGTCCACGGATAAGATGCTGGAGTTCTACTCTGGGGCCATGCAGTCCACCACCGGCTTCCGCCAGGACAAGAGCAACTACGTGACCGCACTGGGGGTGGACGACAGGGGCAACGTGTGGACGGGGAACGTCAAGGGGCTGATCAGCGTGCGGCCCAAGCTGCAGTGGGAGACCGTGCTGGAGGAGCGGGCGTTCGGGGCGCAGGTCCGGTCCATTGCGTTCGACGCTGTGGGCCGGGCGTGGATCGGGGACGCCGCGGGGCGCGTCAAGGTGTTTGCGTACGAGCAGGCGCCGGGGCGGCTGTCCACAGTGGCAAAGCTGCAGCGCTCCGCGAAGCTGGTGGCCAAAATGAAGACCAGCATTTGCGACGCGCCGCGGGGGCTGTTTGGCAAGCGCGCTAACCCAGCGGCGGTGATCGGCAACACCGCGTTTGCGATTGGGAACGCGGTGGCGGCGGGGGTCGCGGGGCTGCGGGAGGGCGCCTCCGGGCCGGCGGGGGGCAGGATGGACCTCATACCGGCGTCCATGAGCGGGGACAACCACGCGGTGGCGGGGTCGGAGAGCCAGGTGCTGGTGCAGGGTGCAGGGGCGGCGGGAGGGACGGGAGGTGCAGCGGCGGTGGGGACAGGAGCTGCAGCGGCGGTGGGGCCGGGGGCGACGCTGGACGGGCCGGTGCGGTGCATCTTCCTGCGCGGGGCGCGGGGTTGGACCAGCGGCGGGCGCAACTCCACGTGGCTGCTGCTGTGGGACGCGAACACGTTCCAGGTGGGGGGCTGGGGTGGAGGCAGAGGCGTGCGCGTGGCTTGGCAGGCAAGCAGAGCGCACGTAGGGCCAGACGGCGTGCAAGGGAGGGCCGGTTAAGGGCTATGGCCGTTGGTGCAATCCCACAAATGGAAGTGGTTGGCAGACCATTTAAATGCTAGCCCCCTTGTCCTAGACAGGAATACCAACTCCTGTGGCAGCACGATTAGCTTGCTTTGCCTCTGGCTTACTGCCCTCCCGTGTGCCCACCTTACCTGCCACCCCACCTCAGGACCTGGACGCCTACGACTGCTCCAGCCTGGGCGCCTGCCACGCCATGACCGCCCTGCGCTGGGTCAGCTCCAACCCCTCACACGACAGCCGCAACCCCACAACCCTGCACTTCGACACCGGCCTGTCCACAGACACAACCTCCGCCGCCGCCGCCGCCGCCGCCGCCGCCAGCGGCCGCGGCTCGGCCGCCCCCACGCCGCCCGGCTCCAACAGCCTGGGCTGGCGGCTGCTGACGGGGCACGACAACGGGCAGCTGCTGCTGTGGGACCCCTCCCTGCCGCTGCTGGCGCCGCTGCTGCGGATTGGGGAGCCGTGCTCGCCGTGTCGGGGCATTGCGGCGTTTGACGTGCAGCGGATCATCGTCACAGGGCACTTTAACGGGGAGATGCGCATCTTTGCGCAGCCGGGGGCGGACCTGACGCTGCCGGCCCCGGCGAACGGCGTCATTGGGACGCTGCGGCCGCGCATGGTGGGTGGAAAGGAGGTGGCATGCAGTACAGGACAGAGTGCATGTAGCCATGGCCCTAGGTGGGAGGCCATGCATGGCCGGGGAGTGGACCAGGGTGGGACGGCGCTGGAATGGTAGATGGTGACAGCCGGTGGGCTGGAGAGTAGTGGGCTATGGGTTCGGGATGGTTGGAGCCTGCAACGTTCCCGGGGCGATTGTGCTTCTCAGGCATCAAGCTTTGCCCTACGAGGTCCCAGGTCCGCCCACTATGCATGTACAGAGAAGTGTGAACAATCGCTAACCCCCATGCCACTACTCTGCACCCCTCCCTCGCAACACCGTCCTCCCAACCCCTCCCCCCTCGCCATCAGGCCACGGTGGCCGCGCACAAGAGCCGCGTGGACCGCATGGCTCAGTGCCCCACCTCGTGCGTCACCTCCTCCAACCTGGGCACCATACGCCTGTGGCAGGCGGCGGACCTGGCGGCCGAGGCGCAGCGGCAGGGGCTGCTCACGCACACCACCTCGTACTCCACGCTCATGGCGGGGATCAAGGCTGGGCCGGGCGGGTGGAACAAAAGCAGGCGGGAGGGTGCGCGGGGCTGTGGTATGGGGCAAGTGGAGGAGGAGTTTGCACCTCAGGTGGCATGAAGGAAAGGACGGTCAGCGGGGTGGGGTGTTTTGGGCTCTTGCACTGCAGCACTGGCGCTGGCCATGTGCATCCCCGCGCTTGCACGTTGGTCCCAAGCGATTCCGCCTGTGTTCTGGTGGAAAAGCTTGTGCGATAGCGCTACGTAGCGCGCCCTGGCCTTCTCGTTCCCTGGCTGCACCTGCAGCTGCTTACGCTTACTCCTTACATATTCCGGCAGGCGACCTGGCGCCCTCCGGCAACGAGTCCGGCCTGGGCCTCAAGCAGCTGACCGCCTCGGACGCCCTCTCCGCGCAGCCCTCCAGCCAGCCGCCCATGCACAACTCCTCGCCCAACACCGCCCTGTCCAGCGCGCTGTCCACGCCCGTGGCCGCCATGGGCGGCGCGGCCAGCCTGCCGCAGGCGCACTCGCAGCCGCCGCTGCCGGCTCACGGCGGCAGCATGCGGCACAACGCCTCGCAGCCGCAGCTGAGCTCCAGCACGCCGGGGATGCAGGGGGCGGCCGGGGCGGGCGGCCGGCACACGCGGCACCAGTCGCGGGAGAGCCTGGAGCATACCGGGACGGGCACCCTGACGCAGGCGGTGAGTGTGGGGAGGCGGGAGGGGCATGGTCGCGTGGCTGCACTGGCATGGTATGTGGCGGCCGGGGGTGGGTTTTAGGGGTAGGGGGTAAGGGACGCTCGATGCTGGCGTGTGCACGGGGCGTAGGGATCAGTGCAACAGTGGACACATGGCCCCGGGTCTTAGCATGAGCCTCTTTGGGCATGTCCCTGGTACTCCTTGTTGCCACCGTCACCGAGAAGTAGGCAAGCCGCGGCAAATGCGAGCGTCCTGCCCCGCCCGCAAATCCTGACGCAACACGTCTACTGTTTGACACCCGGAGCCGGGTAAGCGTGCGCCTGCTTGTCGCATGTAGCTTTCGGCGCCGCTCCCACTCCCTTGCCATCCGTACAAACCCTACACGCTCGCGTCGCCTGACGGCCCCGGCCCCGTCTTCCCCACCCTGCCCACCCGTGCCTAGAGCTCCGGTGGCACCGGCACCGTTGCGGATCTGGCTGCGGGCGCCATGATCCCCGTGGGCTCCATGTCTCAGTCCATGTCCACCACCAGCACCCTGGCGGGCGCAGTGGCGCCGGCGGCGGCGCCGCCGGGCTTCCCCAACTTCCAGACCATCGAGGCGGCGGAGCTGGTGTTCCAGAAGGCCATTGGGAGCGGCGCGTACGGCTCGGTGTTCCTGGCGGACTGGACGGGGTGCCAGGTGGGGGCCGGGACGTGCGGGTTGTGGGTCACGGTAAGCAGACAGAGATGTTTGGTTGTAGTCTGGCGGTCGGCTGCGCGTGAGCCAGGCGCAGCTGCGTGCGGCGACAGGCACGTGTTCGGGGGGCAGACGGTCGTGGGGCAGCTTTGCGTGCGCGACATGCGGCATACTGTCGCATGCTGCCCGACAGCCACGCGTCCTGATGGGCTGGCCACATGCTCGTCTACCGCTTTCCTGCAGGTGGCCGTGAAGCAGCTGCACGGGCTGCAGGGCGGCATCGACCCCAACAGCCGCGAGTACGGCGCGCTGGTGAACGAGGTGACGCTGCTGGGCAGCCTCAGCCACCCCAACATCATGCGCTTCCTGGCGGTGAGCACCTAGCTTTGATTGCCGGTGGCCGGGATCTGCGCCATGCCTTGAGAGCTCAGACACCCCTTCTCCACCGCGGCGAGCCGCATGTGCACCACGCAGAGTGCACCACACCCTGATATTGGGGCTGGCTCGCCCCAAAATTAGTCGCAACGCCGCCGCAACCCGTATGATCCATCCCTTCGTCGGCTGATGCCCCTTGAACCCATCTGCATCTCCATCCGTTCCCGTTGCAGATGTGCCTGGACCCGCCGCTCATCGTGATGCAGTACTACCTCGTTCGGCTCGTGGCCCCTGACCCTACCTATGCATACCCACTGGTCGTGCCGCAGATGTGTCTGGACCCGCCGCTCATCGTGATGCAGTACTACCCGCACGGCTCGCTCTTCGACCTGCTGTCGCGCGCGCGGCGGGGCAGCGCCAAGGCCACGCGCGAGCTTGCCTGGGTGAAGCGGCTCAACATGCTGCGCGACGTGGCGGCAGGCATGCACTACCTGCACACCCGCAAGCCGCCCGTCATTCACGGCGACCTGCGGTAGGGCAAGGGCGCCCGACGTGGCAAGGCATGCTCCAGATGCATGTGCTGTGTGGTTGGCGGTAGCCTGCAGTACTGTCCTCATTTGCAGCAGGTGTCTTGATGGGGTTGCACGGGTAGAGCTGTACGGGGGCTGGTAAGAGTAGCCCGCCTTGCCTCTGCCCCGTCCCTGCCCCCACAGGTCTCCCAACCTGCTGCTGGACCTCACCATCGACCACGACAGGCCGCGCTTCCACGTCAAGGTGGGGCGGTGGCGTGACGGCAGTCCTCATTTGTCATGTAATTGTCCAAACGTGCTTGGTCTCCATAGCGCGCGCCGCAGCGTGACGTCGCAGCGCACGACAGGTGTCCCTGGTGGGGCTTCTGGCGTTGCCGGTCGCTGCCCCAACGTCGCGCGCTCTCACAGCCGCTCCGCTCAGGGCCTAACCAAATGTGCAATCAGCCAACACAGTACTCCACCAACTTATCACACTAGCTTCTCATTCCTCTTCACACTTTGGACTTGGGTTGCATGCTGTTTCTGCATTCCTGCACTGCAGATTGCGGACTTTGGGCTGGCCCGCATGCTGACCAACACCAGCGTCATGGTGTCCAAGACCACCAACGCCAGGTGGCTGGCGCCGGAGGTGGGGCAGGGTCAAGAACGGGGGGCGGGCACAGGCCATGGGTAGTGTGCAGGGGTGTGTGTGTTGGGGTCCTAAACTGGCGCTTGCGTTGGCGGTCATACACTGAGCAGTTCAGGGCGCCTACTAGAACCGTGACGAGGTTCTCCTGCTACGCCTCTCCTTTGCTGCCTTCATGCCGCAGGTCATCATCAACAGCGCTGTGGGCAAGGCCGCAGACGGTGAGCGACCGCATCTGCTTATATGTGTCGGTTTGGGTCACAGCGCACGCAGGCGCAGCGCTCCTCATACACTTTTCATTTCCACTACACCCTCCTCCGCTCGTCCGCGACCTCGTATTGTTCTTGTCTACTCTCAGAGCCTATCACCTCCTCATGTTTCACCATTCCCCACCCGTACCTGTCCTGTCTTGCAGTCTACTCCTTCGCCATCATTATGTGGGAGATGCTGACGTGGCAGCAGCCATATGAGGACATGATGTCCGTGCAGGTGAGCGCCAGCCCCGCTCCTCTAACTTGTGGTGTACCGGTACTCCGTAAAGTACAGGGTGCACGCCGGACCCGAGCCGGTCCCTTACAGTTCGCAAACCCACAGTTGAAACCTACCTCCAACCACCTCCAGTTGGCTTGCTTTTTCGTATACGCGCGCTCGCGAACCAGCCAACTCACCCCCAAAACCCCATCCCTGATCCCTATCCCTCCCTGCCCCGCAGGTCATCTGCTCCGCGCTGACGGGCACCGCGCGTCCCGACATCCCGCCCGACCCCGAGCTGCCCGGCTCCCCCGGCGTGTCGCTGCACCTGTACCGCCAGCTCATGGAGCGCTGCTGGCACGCGGATGCGGAGCAGCGGCCGTCCTTCAAGGAGGTGGTCGAGTACTTCCAGGTGGGGCTGGGAAGCCGGAGAGCGGGGTCGGGGTGTCCTGGAGGCGAGATGCGCGGCCGGGGGCCTCGCATCTCGCCTCCAGTGCAAGGATTATGTGCATGCTGATTCCAAAGTGGGTTCACACGAGGGCGCTTTGTGGCAAGCTAGGACTCGACAACTAGGGTGCAGCAGGCATCGGCCTTGGCCCTCTTTCGCCGTTGCAGCCCCTACAACACATATCAAGCGTTCTGGTTCTTTCATGCGTCCAAACCCTTAAAGTGCGACACGAACGAGCCCCATACTACACCTCCATGCTACCACAGGGCATGCAGCAGGTGGAGGCCGAGCACGCGCGCGCCAATCCGAGCCGTTCCGCTCTCGCGGGCCGCTCCCGCCCGCCCAGCGACCACGGCTCGCCCGCCGGCGCCGCCACCCTGCCCGTAACCATTGGCGCATGGGGGGTCACCGGCGGCGGCACTGCTTCCCCCCACGCCGCCGTACAAGCCGCCACAGGCTCCGTCGACGGCGGCGCCGGCGGTGCTGGGTCCGTGGCCTCGGGCCCGCGCCCTCGCATGCGGGCCCGCAGCGATGACGGCTCCCCTAGTCCCAGCGGCACGCCGCAGCACCCGGGGGTGACACGCATTGGCAGCTCCACGGCAGGGCACAAGTGGCGCATCAACACGGGCGCGGGGGCAAGCACCAGCATCGGTGGGGAGGCGGGAGCGGGGCAGGGGCCCAGCCCGTATGCGCAGCAGGGCGCGTCACCATTTGCGGGCCAGGGGCAGGGGCACGGGCAGGGGCAGGGGCAATACCCCACGGCGCCGCAGCAGCTCCCCGGGGCCGCCTCGCCCTTCTTCAACCAGCACTACGCTGCCGTCGGCACGCCCTTTGGCGCGGCGCAGCCCACGCTCATGAGCACCCCCTTCCTGCACCCCGCCAGCTCAAACATTAGCGGTGGCAGCGCCAGCGGGGACCAGAGCGCGATGGCGGCGGCAAACGCCTCCGCCGCCGCCAGCGCAGCCATGGCCGCTATCGCCCTGGGCCTCCCTGTCCCGCAGGATCACGCGCCGCCGCCGCCGCCCATGCACCCCCAGTACGGCGCGCCGCTGCAGTACGGCTCGTCGCGTATGCCGTACGGCATGAGCCCGATCCTAGAGGAGCAACTGTCCACGGGGGGCGTTGGGTCACCGGGGTACGGCAACGCGCCTTCAGCCGCCGGGCGCACCAGCCAGCACCAGCATATGCATCCCGCGAACGTGCGCGCGCAGCAGCACGCGTACCCCCACTACATGCCGGACGAGCAGCAACAGCAGCAGATGCAGCCGGTGCCGTACCAGCAGCAGACGCCGCCCTACCAGCTGCTACCCGGCCAGCAGCATCACTCCGCCGTCCACCCCCACGTGCACTTCGCCCCCGGCAGCCCTTTTGCCGCCAGCGCCGCTGCCGGCGGTCAGGGCTACCAGCCCACCGGCATGTCGTACTCCGTGCCATCGTCCCCCGCCCTCGGCGCAGTCAACCGCTCCAGGGCGAGTTCGCGCGTCGTGCCCACCAACAGCCTCCCCGGCGCCCCCGCCATGCAGTACACGCCCATACCGCCAGCCGGCGCCCCCGGGTCGGGGTCCTCTGCGGACAGCATCGCCGCTGCCAGGGCCGCGTACGCTGCGTCCCAGCAGCAGCAACAGCAGATGCAGCAAGTGTACGGCGTCGGCGGTTCAGGGCTGAGCAGCGTGCGGGTGTCGCCTGCATCCGGCGCTGGCGGAGGCGGCGGTGGCGGTGGTGGGGGTAGCAGCACCCCCAGGCGTAGCGCGGCAGCGGCCCAGGGACCAGGCGTGCCCCGTCAGGGCTCCGGGGGCTCCAACACCCCACGGCAGGGCAGCGGCAGCGGCATCCCGGCCCATGTCGCCGCTCTAGCCACCGCGACACGTGCTACCGTGCGGCGTGGCAACAGCGCAACCGGCGGGACCATGGCGGGGCTAGCAGTGGCAGCAGCAGCGTCCGCGTCCTCGTTCACCTCTCCCAACAGCGAGGGCGCTAACGCAATGGCGAACGTGCAGCCGGTGTGGGAGGTGTACCCCCCGCCGGGGGCACGTGGCGGCGCCTCGCCCTTCAGCCCCTTCGCCGACACGCCCTCCGACGGCATGGCGGGCGTGTCGTACGCCCTGCCCGACATGGGATGCTATGGCAACATGCCGGACGGCGACGCGTCCGCGCAGCAGTACTACAACCAGGCCCCGCCGGCGCCGGCGGCATCCGCACCCGTGCGGCACAGCAGCGGCGCCAACACGCCCACCGCCGCATCGCGCGCGGCCCACGCTGCCGGCGGCGGCGCGACGCGCGCCGGCACCGTGCGCGCCTCCAGCGTCGCCTCCGGCGGCACTGCCTCTCCCGGCGCGCACACCCGGCGCATCCCCGGGCCCTCCTTCGGCCCCGGGCCCGTGCTGCGCTCTTCCTCTGTAACAGCCGGCTCGGGGGTCAACCTGCGCGGCAGCGCATCCAGCGTGCTTGGCAACGCCGGTTCGGCGCCCAACCAGCCGGGCACACCGCATAACCGCCCCATGCCCACGTCCGGGGCAGGGGCTCGCAGCATCGGGCTGGACGGTCGCTCGTCCGCCGGCCGGGCCATGGGGGCGTCGACAGCCACGTCCGTGGGGACTGCCATGCGCATGCACAGTGGGGCCACGGAGGGGCCCAGCAGCGGCACACGGACCCCGGGTGTTACCAGCCGTGCCAGCAGTGTCACCTCCCAGGGGGCATACCATCCCATGGCTGGGGCCGGTCAGGCTGGTGCTGGTGTGGGGCCGTCCAGCGGCGGCCTCGCAGGCGCACACCACCAGCACAGTTCTTACCATGGCTACCCCCCGCCTCACCCGCACCCGCACCCCCACCAACACGCGTCCATCCTGCAGCAGCAGCACCACCACCAGACCCCGGGCACACCGCAGTGGCAGCACAGCGGCCACTCCACGCCCATGTCTCACGGGCTCCCCACCGGCGGCTCAGGGCACCGCAGGACGCCCTCAGGCGGCTCCATTACAGGTGGCAGCGGCACCCCAGCCTCCCGCATGCGCGACGTCACCGGCCAAGGTACCCCCGGCAGCGGCGGCCGCACGCCATCCGCCACCGGCCTGCACACCATTCTCACCAAGCCACGCACATCCGCCACCGCAACAGCCGCCGCATCCCGCAGCACCGTGTCGTCGCCACGTGTCTCGGCCTCCAACGCAACGGCGCCCGCCGCCGCAGGCGGCGGCGGCGGCGGCTCCGGCTCCCGCCCGCGCAACATCGTCCGCCGCAACACCTCAAACGTAGGCAACAGCAGCGCCCCCGGCTCCGCAACTGCCGCAGCCGCCGCCGCGCCCGCCAACGGTCCCGGGAGCAGCACACTCGGCTCCAGCCCCTCTGGTTCCGGAGCCTACCTCAGCCGCCTGGGCCTCGCAAACCCTAGCCGCCCGCCCGCCTCCCCACGCCACGTGGGCTTCGCACCCGGAACCACCTCCCGCGGCCTCGACTGCCAGGGGAGTCTCCCCCTGGTCAACAGCGGCGACCGCCCTGACCCGGGGCAGCCCTCCTTCTCTCGCATCCCGACCTTCTCCCACAACGTCAACGGCGGCGGCGGCATCCCCCACACCAACAGCGGCCCCGGCGCTGCACCCGCGCCCCCCAACGGCCAACCGCTGCCGACCAAGACCCCCACCTCCACGTCCCTCGACGAAGGCACCGGCCGCCACAACCTCGCCCAGAGCCCCGCTTCCTTCTCCCTCCCATCCGGCCCCTCCGTCTACACCTCTGACAGGCCCCTCGCCGCCACTGCCCCCGGCGGCACTCACTACCCCAACCCGAACGCGAACCCGAGCCACAGCCCCTTTGCCATGCGCACATGGGACGGCATGGGCACGCAGCTCAGCCCGCAGGGCACAGCGGAGGAGCTCACGGGAAGCTCCTCCCTCCGAAACCCCTCTGCCAACGACTACCAACACCTGTCCCACGAGGACCTGGCCGCCGCTGCACAGCCAACTGGGGGCTACATGGTGCCTGCGGGGCTGTCGGCGACGGGGCATGGGGACAACAGCGTGGCGGGCCCGGCGGCGGCTGCACGGCAGCGGGCGGCGGGGCAGCGGGCGTCTCCTTCGGGGGCGCCGGCGCCGCACAGCCTGTTCGCTGCAGCGACGCACGCGTACAACCCGTTTGGTGCGGTTGCACACCTGGTACCCCACGAGGAGGAGGGCGAAGGGGAGGACGAGGGGCAGGGAAGCGGCCACCAGCAGCAGCAGCAGCAGCAGCAGCAGGGACGGGGGTTGCCGCATCCCCGCGCGGGCGGCGTTACGGTTGAGGTGCCTGAGGGGCAGGGCGAAGGGGGGCACGAGTCGGACCCTGGGCTGTTCCTGGACGCGAGGACCTCCCCTGTCGCGCCCATGGCGGGCCGCTCGCGCCTGGCCATCAACAGCATCGTGTCGGACCAGGTGACGGGCGAGGCGCTGCTGGAGTACAGGAGGCAGCTGCGCACAGCCAGCGGGGGCACGTCCGCGTCAGAGGACACCCCGGGGCAGCAGCACGCGGGGGCGCCGCCGCCGCCGTGGATGGTGCACCAGCAGCAGCAGCAGCCCAAAAGGCAGCAGAATGACGCCGGGCCGTCCCCGCCGTCCGGCCCCCCGGGGCGCATTGCAAACGCGTTCAACCCGTTCGCAGCTGCTGCCTACGCCCCGTTTGCGGAGGAGGATGAGGACGGGGGGCAGCGGGAGCAGGAGCAGGAGCGGGGCCCAGGGCCTGACCCTCCGTCGGGGCCGCCTGGCAGGATGCCTATGGCATCCAACCCCTTTGCTGCTGCGGCCAACAGTCCTTTCGGTGAGGAAGAGGAGCAAGAGCAGCAGCAGAAGCGGCGGACGGAGGACGTGGATGCAGGGCCGTCCCCGCCGGTTGGGAAGCCGGGGAGGATTGCGATGGCGTTTAACCCATTCGCGGCGGCAGCAAACGCGCCGTTTGGTGCCGAGGATGAGTGAGGGGAGGCCACACGCAATGGAGCTGTGGGTGTGGCGTGAAGGGGTATGGTAGGTTTGGGGCGGCAGAGAAGTTGCTTGGTGAGCTTGTGTATGGCGGTTTCTGAGTGGTTTGCTTTTGGTGTAGGGGGCTGGGACGCAGGCAGGGTATAGGGCGGCTGCCAAGGGCTGTACCTGAGGTGAGCACTGGGGGTTGGTGTAGTGGTAGGAAACTGTTGGATGTCACTACAAGGGGGGGAGGGGGAAAGGGAGAAGTGATCGTGTGGAGGGGAAGGATCGGGGCCACAATGAGGGCGCTGGAATGAGCAGAACAAAAAGCGGTTGTTGCGAGGCATAGCTCAGCGTAAGGTTGGAAGGTTCAGACGCAGTGTGGGTGGTGTCGTAACCGCGTGTCGGCAGGTGTCCATGTAGTACAAGTAGGCTGTACAGATGGATGTGCATAGCGTGCATGGGGGGCGACCAGCGGTGTGCGGGTCGTAGCGGCTTGGCACCCCGGGCGATCACGTTCATGCAAGCATGGCACCAGTCCTGCCTGTTCCAGGTGCACTCTCCAGCACCTGCGGCTGGCTGTGTGCGGTTGTGACCCTTGCGGATAGTGCGGCCGAACTGCCGGGTGATCTGGATGTACTTCCCACGCATGTGCCGTATATCAAAGCGCCGAAGCTTGTGCATGCTCTGTCCTGCGGCTGGGGGTGCGTAGGGTGCATGTGCAGAGCTGCTTTGGTATTTATTCAGTGGGGTGAGACCGCCACCTACTATATACTGGTTACTGAATAAGTACAAGCAGTAGTTTGGTGGCGTGGTGGTGGGTAGCTTGTGATCGGGACAGGTAGCTTGCGTTGGGACAGGGTCTGCGCCTCGTGGCTGATGTGCGACGAGGCCCAGCGGTTAGGGTTGGGGGCTGTTCTGTCGGTGAGGATGCGAAGTGGTTGGGCACCATCACCCGACCCGCCTTGTGATGCAGCGGTAGCAGTGTTGTGGAAAAGCCGCATGGGCGTGCGGTTCTTGGGTGCCAGGGCGTGTGGTTCTATGTGCAGCAAGCAAAGTGCACCCAAGGTTCGTGAGCAACGCTGGTCGAGGCGGAGGCATTATGTCGGTGGCACAGGTTTAAGTGCCATAGGTGCAACGGACGGGCGTCCGGACCTGCAAGAGGCTTGGCAGGGCGCACGGGCGGCTGTATGGCACAAATGGTGTCAGCAAGGTGTAAGCAACTGGAGCCAGATGTGGCCGTTGCGGTCAGGAAGCCCCCGTCTGCGGTGGTAGTCTACTCATCCAGCAGGGACCTCCCTCGCTCCCTGTCCTCCTGCTGCTAGACAATAGCGGCCTGCAACTGGGCTCTGGAGGGTCTTACTGGTGCAAGACAGCAGCGGACCACTTCTAGGTTCTAGCGCCCGGCATCTGGCTCGGCTGAAAGTGCAAGGGGCAGCGAACGAACTGCAGCAATATGTGAGCTAAGGGCCAGCCAGCAGCCCAAGGCGACAGCAGCAGGCAGCAGCATGCATAAGCAACGGAGACGTTGTTGACACCAGGACTGGCCCGTATGGTGAACAGCTCAAAGAGTATGGGCTGACACGTTACAGCACCTGTGAGTGAAGAACACGCCTGGCAGGCACAGGCCCGCCGGCAGGCTAAGCGACACAGCGACAGTTTTGTATCTGCACGCAGACCATGCAGCAGGTTTGTCGGTGCTTACGGTACTCACCACCAGGCACCCGCCCCACACGCCGGCCTGCATCGCAGCAAACACACGCAATCAAGCACACGCCTGCGAGCAATTCCGGTACATTCCTCCGCCTCGCACAGAATGCATGGGCAGCTAGCTCGCTCACTGTTACTCCGCAAACACGCACAATACGGAGGGGCTACCAGGCAATACCACGTGTGCGGAACGTTTACGCACGAAAATCAGTGACAGGCAAGGAAGTGGCTGCGACAACGCTACTGCACAGCGCCCAAGGGGACTGCGATCAACAAGCTGCATCCGAGGACACACAAATGGCGTGCCGTACACGTGACAAACGATTCAGGACAATTTTCGAACTTGACAATGCCCGACTAGAAGGACTTCGCAGCAAGATAGCGGGGGAACATTAACGATGCAGTGCGTAGTGCATGGAGCATGTGGAGAGCACAGCCCCCTAGCAACTCAATAGGGCTACAGGACACATCTTAAAGAATAGTCGCGCTGAAGGTAGTGTCACGACTTGCCAAACCCCCTGCACAGAGCAAGAATAACCCAATCCAACAAGATAGGACACGAGCAAGCCCGACCTGACCATGACGATATTTAGGCAGCAATGCCACCCACATACTTTCATAAAATCAGCCGCACGCCAAAGCATATGCTTTGTCATAGCATTCATAACATGGATCGTGCGTTAGCGCAAGGCCATGACCCCCCTTGCCCCATCCCCGCCCCTACGCCTTCACTTGCTACCCAAGCACCCGTGCCTACAGCTTGTGCACTACAACGCATTCAACGTTGCCGCCTCTCAGACCTTGCAGAGACGGCGGACACAAGTGACGGCACAGTCACCAGCAACCACTGACTGGTACAAAAAAAATTGCATGCCCCCCAACAAATGCCCTACAACACGGCCCTGCGCCCTGCTTACTGTACAACGAAACGGACATATCCGTTGCTGCTGCAGGCTCCGTAGAGCTACATAAGATGCTTCAGCGCTTTCTCGGTAAGCCGCTGACGGCAGTACATCCGAGCCAACACCTAAACAGCCAACACTGCTTAATTCCATGCCCCTGCTTGGCGTTGGCCCCCTTGCCCCGCATACCCGATATTGCAACTGCACCTTGTGCAGGCATAACAACGTATATGTACCTTGGTCTTCTATTCATTTCATTCACCGTATGTGCGGACCCAGGGAGGCACAGTCAACACCTGGCCAGCCAGCCCGCATGCCACATGGGACCACAAACAACTGTTAGCTGCATCCCTCCTTACGTAACAGCGACAGCCACTTCAGTACCAGGTTATATACGTGCTCCTGCTCATCTTATTACGCTTCAATACACCGAAATACTGACATTAGACCTCAACACCCTCACCTGCAGCAGCCACGCTTCCATGGGGCTGCAGTTAACCCTCCACCCCCACGGCCTTGCCCTTCAACCCACCGCCACCGCCACCCCCCATCCGACCCAGCACCGCCCTGTGCAGCAGGGCGCTCCAACCCGCCGCCTCAATTGCCTTCACCGAGCCCCGCAACAACAACTTCCTGCACAAAGCCCTGCACCTGTACATACCTGCGGATCATGTCACGCAGCTAACCGCACACCTCCTGCCCCTGCTGTCCTTTTAACCTGCGCTGTCAGGGGCAAGTGCGATACGCAGCCGCTCACGACAGAACCGCTTCCGACGCGCCGGCACGTGGCGACCGCGGGGAGGGCGGGAAGTTGTTATACACCATGTTGGAGGCGGCCTGTGCGTCCAGACCATTGACGACCCCGTAGCTGCTGGATGCCGCGGAGGCTAGGCTGCCGCACGCGGACAGGTCGATCAGCGGTCGCTGCTGCTGCTGCTGCTGCTGCCGCCGCAGGCCGACTGGCCGCTCCCCCGCAATCTGGCTGCCTCGCGAGGGTACAGACGCCGTCGATGACACGTCCTTGATGTGGGCGGTCAGCACCTGCTGCCGCTGCTGCTGCTGGTCCTCTTGTGTGGCCTCGCCTGGTGCCTGCTGCTGGATGCTACCCTGCCTGCCCAGCGGGACCAGCCCCTGCTCGCCTTCTTGCTGCTGCTGCTGCTGCTGCTGCTGTGGCGGCGGCGGCAGCAGCGGCAGCAAGGGCTCCAGCCGTCCTGCGAGGGTACGCTGCCCCCAGCCCTGCTCGCCCAGCACAATGACGCCCCTCTGCGTCCCCGTCTGGACCTGCTGCTGCTGCTGCACATCCTGCTGCGCCTGCTGCTGCTGTGGCGGTGGGACTGTCACCACGCCGTGCGTTGCCTTCCTCTGGCTGCTGCTGCTCCGGCGCAGCAACTGCGCCTGGCTGCCGCTGCTCCTGCTGTCGGCGCTCCTCGACTGCATCGCCTTGGCCTAGGTCCAAGGGCCCAGCAACCACAGCGCCCAGCGGTGATGCAGCGCCAGGGTGGGGGTGGGGGAGGCCCCGCCCTTGCGTTCTGCGCCGCCAGCGTCGCTGCTACCCCGCCGGCCCAACCGGGACACCGCCACGTCTGACGCATTGCCGCCGCCATCCGTGTTACTGGCAGCTGCGGCGCTGGCGGCAGCAAAGGGCGAGGGCAGATGCATGGGGACGGAGGTCGCACCAGCGGTGGCGGCGTCGCACGACGGCGGGCGCGTGGTGCCCGCCAGCGACTGCCGTACCGAGGGCATGTCGTACAACGTGCTGGCGGCGGTGCTGACGCAGGGCGAGCCGTCGACGTCCACGGATAGGAGCACGCCGGGCGCGTCACCGACGTGGACGCTGATGCCTACGTGAGGTGCACGCGAGAGCGGCGGCGGCGCCAGCTTGCGGCTGCCGCTGCTGCCGCCGCCAAGGTTGCTCTTCCGGCGCGTGCGGTTACCAGTTGGAGCGGCAGCTCCAGGGCTTAAGTCGTTGCTGCTTCCTGTGATGCTGCGCCGCGGCCGCAGGGTGCTGGAGGCGCGGTCCCAGGTCTGGGCCAGGTAGGCGGAGGGCTTGCGGGCCAGCTGCGGCGAGGGGCAACAGTACGAGAAAGCGTTTGTTGGTTGCAGCAGCGCGGACAAGAAAGGCAGTACCGTTCATACACGTGGTGGCTAAGACATACTTGGCGAATACATAGGGATGATAGCGCTTCAAAGGTCACCACGAGGTCTCTCGCGTGCGCTTTACCACCCGCTGTCATAGAGCTGCGACTGCTATGTTTTAACATATACCGTGTGAGCCGCAGGGACCCACCTCGGGGTACCTCCTCTTGAGGCACCACCTCAAGTTCTCCACCGTGCCGGTTGCAAAGGCCAGCACCACGCCTATGGCCAGGAACACGAACACGCCCAGCAGCTGCGTGATGCCCAGCCGGCTGTTGTCCAGCTGGCTGGCCCCCACGTCGCCGCACTGCGACAGCCCGTCGAACCAGGCGCGACGCAGTGACGTCAACGTGCCGTCCTCCGCAAAGCGCTGCGGGACAGTAACGGCAGCGGCAGTACCTTTGTTTACGGCCACTGCAGCAGAATGTCAGAGCGGTGTTAGGCGATAATGGACGGGATATGTCTGGGCGTCCACGCTGGGAGGGAGTGCCAGGGAGCGCGAGCGGCGGCCTTGTGGCACAGAACAGCCCGATAAGCAACTTTGCATCACAGCACGAAAGCACGCATTGGCATCGCAGCCCAGAAGTGCAGGGCGTCATCAGGAGGGGAGCTTAAAGACGGAGCCGCTGCGTGTGGCAAGACAAGCCGTCAGCGTGCCGTCCTCCGCAAAGCGCTGCGGGATGTGGTAGAAATGCAAGACAGGGTGGGCCCAGAGAATGGTCACTTGGGCTGGAGAGCAGTACGGTATGGAGGCGTGTGTACCCGTCCACGACGCTATTTGACAGCGGCGATGCACACAGGCCTACGGTGCTGCTCGATGCAGATTTGCGCAGTAGCCGGGATGCCATTTGATAATTGCACTACCGTACAGCCCAAGCTCGCCTGGAGAAGGGCGGCTAGGTCTATGGCGGTTTGGCTCCTGACCTGTATTGCGGCGTTGAAGGGCTCAACAAGAGGCGAGCCTTTCTGGAGCCCTATGACCAGGTTGCCTGCAGTCAGGAGGGCGGGGCGCTTGGCGGTAGCGACACATCAAGACGGACGAAGCCCGCAGATCGACAAGGTCGGTGATATAGCGTACGGTATGCATGCAACTCGGTTGACCCTGTGTCCCCACCACCCAGGTCCGGGCCTGTCCTGACTTGTACCATGCCAGCAAGCATAGTGCAGCTAGCTGGCCAGCCCCTAAGCATGCAGCCACAGAATGGTGTAACCAATCAAGGGAAGTCTCCCCTGTAGCCAACCGTTAACCCACGCACCTGGCCCAAAGTCGTCGCCCACCACCGTCAGGTCGCACGGGTGCAGGTTGGCCAGGTAGGCCAGCTGCGGCCGGTCAGACACGAACGCCGCCACCTCCCCGCTGCGCAGCCACTTCAAGCACGTGGGCGTGTCACAGTATCGCACGTTGGGCTGCAGCTGCGTTGCCAGCGTGTCGTACGACGAGGCGAAGTACGCGGCGGTTGAGCCGTTGGGGTTCACGCCCAGCAGCAGGTTGTCGCGGAGCAGGTCCTGCGAATGGCGCAGCGCGACGGACAATTACTTTGTTAGGGGCTTGTGGAAAGGTGCAGCATATAGTTGCAGTATGCTGCTTATGTTAATGTGCGTGTGTTGGGGGACTCAGGAGCAAGGGCGCTGTGCGATGAGGTGAGCGTGCAACACACAGTGCGGCATCCTGACAAGCAGCTATCCCCGGCAAGAAACCTTGACAGCTACTGTGCGGGCTCCCCTGCGCATCCACAAGAGGGGATGTCGCACGCTCTGATTTGCTCCCCCACCTCCATGCCCGTTATCCGCGTGACCGTCTGCTGCACGGCCAGGTACGACGTGAGGTTGGCGGTGTACGCCGACAGTACGATGAGGCACCAGAAGCAGTACACTATGTACAGCACCTGCAGATAAGCAGTAGCAGTGGAAGGCAGGATGCTGCTTGAATGAATCTGGTCGCGAAAGCCGCAAGAATGGCTGCTGGCATTACCGTGCACCCACAGAGCATGCCGCACGTACGACACACCTAGGCGACTTGCACGACCCAGCACATATCCAAGGATAGTAGATCAGGCCAATCAGTCAGCAGGCAGCGGCTGGCCTTTTGTGGACACGTGGTGTTATGGTCAGTAGGTACGCAGTAGCCACTGGCACCCCCGCCAGGCCCTACCTGCACACCCCAGCCCGACTTGTCCGGAGTCTCCGGCGCCCCCGCCGCCGCCATGAGGCTGACCAGCACGTGGCTGCGGCGGCCTGCCGGAAGCACACGTGGTGTACGGCACGGCGCGCACACGTGACACGGAGGCGGTCGCCTATGCGACGTGATGCCGTGTAGCGTAACTAAAGAGCACGCATTGTTGCTGCAGTTGGGTGCAGGGAGGCGGCCGCATTCATGCGACGTAAGGTACATGCCGTGTCGCATAACTAGAGTGCACATACACTTGTTTCTGCAGTTGGGTTACGTGCGGCACGTGCGGCGGCATCAGGAGCCCTTTCAAAAAACCCGCCGCGGTGCTAGCTAGGGGACAACAGCAACGCGTGCGCAATTTGTTCATGGTAACTAGGGGATAGCAGCATGCGTGCGCAACTTACCATGGCATTGCGGTGGAAGAAAGGCAGGGGGCCCTGGGACCATGGCCTGCCACGTGCCGTATGCCACGTCATCGTGTCCTCAGACGTCAATCCAAAACACTGCCAACGCACCTTTCAAAGCCTTAACGAGCGCACCGCTTGGGCCGTCCAGAGATTCCGCCTCCTTACGGCGCACGAACCTGCGAGCATCGGCCACAAGGCGCAGCCCAGTTCACAACGGGCTGCAGCCATGGGATGCCGCCACGTGCTCATATGCCCCCAAGGCTCTGCTGTTCCAATGGCAGCCCGAGGCAGCACAACCTCATGTGTCGCGCGTTACTGCACGCAATCCAGGCGTGTTTGTTGCGGGTCGTGCAGGGGCCCCACATGAGTGCGCGCCAACCAGTTGCACGGTATGCTTGCTGCCTTCTCTGTTGCACGGTGTAATGCTTGCTGCTCCGCCTACCAATACCGCCGGCCGCATGCAGCTTTGCGCCAGTACCGTTTGACTGACAGCATGGCCTGCGGCTACGCCGCTGCCGCACCGCACCTTGACGCCAAACCCTCCAGCGCGAACACGACCCCCTTCCTCAGGCCACAACCCATGCCGTGCTGCGCTGCCGTACGACCCTGCCGTACTGCACCCACGCACCTGCCGTACGCGTCCAGCAGCCAGAACAGGAGGGACACCGCAAACACGGTGCATAGCAGCAGCACCCACAGGGTGGTGGTGAAGGGGGCCAGCACCGACAGCGGGCCAGGGGACAGGTGATCATGCCTGCGGGAACACCATAGGCACACACACATAGGCGCTCTGCTGTCCGTAGGTGTACTGGATGTCACACAATGTGGGTTGACAGTCCAGGGCGACCATGGAGGTGACTGTAGAGGAGGCGCGGGAATTACGCTGAGCCTGGCGAGTCATGCAGTCACCGTAAGGGTGTGTTGTGGTCCGTCAACCCCCACGCCGTAGTTGGTCAACCATTACTGCTACAGTTGCCACGTAAGGCGCCGTACGCGCTGCACACCGCAGCCATAAGGCGATTGCACGAAGCGTGGTCGACCCATGGCGATCTACTTGACCAGCATGGCGAGGCCCTCGTCCAAGTAGGAGAATGTGCAGTCGATCACGTCGAGGCGCGCGGCCGTGCGGGTGAGGGGAAAGAGCGCAACGTCCGCACGGCCCGCCACCAGCTCCCCAATGACACCTGTGGCGCACAAGGGACATCCAGCAATGGGTTCACCTCAGGTGAAGGGGCACACATTTGGATACCGGCTAAGACACCGGACGTTCCACGTGACTTGCACCCCGTGGGTGCCAAGCTAGGCGCAAGGCCACGCAGGTATCGTCGCGCCCGGCGGAGGAGCTGGCATGCCACAAGCGCTGCTTTAGCATAGCATGCACGCATTGTCAATAAGATCCGACGGTTAGCATGGTCAAGCCACTTCCCGACGACCGCTCCAGCCTCGCTACGGGCGCCTCGTTTTGTAGCGTCGGCTCACCTGTCCAAATACCATCGGTAAGCGCACCGCCCGCGTTGATTGGTGCAGGGTAGTATGTCGGAGGCGGGGACGCGACCGAAGTGAGGTTCGACGATAACAATATCTTCGACAGCAGGTCTATTAGCATGCCGTAATAGCGGTTCATGCCCGAAGAATCATTTACGAACACGAAAGGGGGTCTATGAGCCACTACAACGCGCAGAGGCGCCAGTGCGGCCATGCGGCAGCCCTGTCAGAGTGTCAGGCCCTCGCGTGGCCTTCTTAGGTAGGAAGGGCACCCATGGGATGCAATCTGAAATAACAATAGATCCGCTTCAGGGCGGTTATCCTCTAGCGTAACGACTGACCGCGCGGGAGCGGTTGTACAGCTGATGGTGGGTACTGTACGGCATGGCATGCATGATGGGTTAAGGCCGTGTTTAGTGCAACCAATTGCGTATGGTTGGCCAATAGTTCAGTGGGGCTTTACATGTGCGCCTGCGCAAGGGAATCGCAGGGCTTGGTCTGGCTGGGTGCTCCCCGCTTGCAAGAGCACGTGGAGAGCATGGAGACCCGCAAGAGCAACAATATAACTGCACAACCTGGGCCGTGTAGTTACCACAATAGAATCCCGGAAACATGCGCATGCAGCCGTGCACATCGTTGTCTAACACAGATTGACAAATGCCCTCAAGCAGTGGCGGCGGGGACAGAGACTTGCACGCTCCCCTCAATCTGCGTGCGGTTCATCCAACCGCATTAGGCAATCCCGAGCCTTTCTTTGGACCGCGGGTAAAGCCATAACCGCAGCCACAGCAAGGACACCTCCTCAAGACCTCTCGGCTAGCAGAGCATACCACGGACGCCAAACCCCGGCCCGCCGCAATTCCCGTCGCCCTTCCCACCGCTTCCACTCCCGCCATCGCCCTCTCCAACGCCCGCCAGCCCTCTCCACGCCGCTGCCGACCCCTCAACTCCTGTCCCGCACAGCCCAGGCCTATCCTCTTTCGGCGCTACCCCCACAACGACATGACTCCACGACACCCTCAACCACCCCTGCAGCTCTTGCAGTTGCCCCTGCTCTGCCACCGAGTCCGCACTACCTCCTCACACTGGGCCCCACCATCCCAGGCTGCACCTCCCAAAGGCGCACCTCCTCCCTTTCCTACGAAACGCTTTTTGTGTGTACCCCCTCATGCTGCAAGGCATCCGCTGCCGCCAAGAGCACGACCCGCTACTCTACCCTGCCTGGTCCGGTCGCCACCCTGCCGCCCAGGTCCTGTTGCCACGTGCCAAGCACACCGCCATGCCACCACGCCGTGTGCAGAGCGCACCACGCCGATATGCCACTATGCTGCCGCACCGCCACCACCGCCACGCCGCCGTCGGGTCCCTGGTGGGCACCGCATCATGGCCTCGTGCAGCGCAGCCAAGCAGGTGACCCACGGGTCCAGCAAGACCCAACGCCGTATCCTGAACCAGAACAGCGCTGAGCCTATCATTGCTGCCGCTACTGCTGCTGCTGATGCTCATGCTGATGCTGCTACTGTGTGCTACCGCGCGTCGATGACGGCGCGCATCTCCTTGGCGCGCGCGGGGTTGCGCTCCGCGCTCACCCGCTCCTCCAGCACCTGGCGGATGGCACGCAGCGACAGCTGCACCTGGGGGCCGGAAGGGGTGTGAGTGGGGGCAGGGCAGGAAGGGGTTTGAGTGTGTGGGTGAGCAACCGTGGCAAGGATGCCCACCGGAGCACCTGGCGGACGGCGCGCAGCGACAGCTGCACCTGGGGGCCGGGCAGGGGTGTACAGAGATGTGGGACTTAGCAAGAGGGACGGAACTGGCAATCACAGCCCCTGCCGGATACGACGATGCGTGACCGGCGCGACGGGAGTCGTGGGTTGGCAGTGGTAACAAACTGATGAATCATAACCCAAAACCGCTGCACACTCCGTACATTTTCGCACCCAGGTCCTCATTGAAAAATGCCGTTTCCTTTGCGTCGTACCAAGCGCACGGCAACTCCAGCTTCCTTGCCGCCTATGACCTACTGGTTCCTCGAAACCAGAGCAACAAGTTACCATTTCTCCGCTCATGAGTCCTCACGAGCCCCTACCCTCCCAGGTAAGTCTGGAGTTATTCCTTGCTTTCGCCCAGCCTCCTGTTAAGCTCTTCGCGTGCAGGCGTACCGCTGCCCTTCGCAAAACGCATGACAGCCCCGCACGGGAGCTGCCGGCCACAACGGCTCCCGTCCGGTGGCCTCACCACCGCATAGCCCGGCCCTCCCAGACTACTACTCTTTCCGTTTCCCGCCTCCAGCTTGTGCATGCAGCAGCGTCTTCCTGTCGCAATGCGCTGCCTCCCTCCGTTCATCACGGCACCCCTGACCTTTAAACCCACTGCGGCCGCGCATGGGAGGCGGCTGCTCCAGCCATTTTCGACCACAGGCCTCCTCGTAGCCCTGCCCTCCCCAGCTAATACCCTCCGTCACCAATTTTCTCGCCCATCCTGCCCACTGCGGCGCTCTCCGCGCGCAGGTATCACCGTCTCCATGATGCCTTATCTTGTGTCCTCACGCGATGCCCCTGCCCCTCAAGCCCACTGCGGCGGTGCAGGGAAGGGGGTGGGCGGCATGGGAGGACCCTCCACGGCTGCACCCAACCGCCCCCAACCACGTGCCCCACCTCCTCGTAGCGCAGGCGGTGCATGTCGCCCTCCACGCGGTCCGTGCCACGTGGCACGCCACGTGCCAGCTGCTCCGACGCGTCCTTGGGCAGCCGCTTCCACGCCATCTCCGTCAGCAGCAGGTTGCGCTCCTTGGCGCACACATACCTGCGCGGCACGCGGCACGTGGCATGCGGCCCGCACTCCCATCACCGCGTAGGACGCTGCACTGCCGTGCTCTTGAGAGAGGTTGTTTACCGTAAGCTTTGGCGACCGCTCAAGGACATGCCCGATCACCGGCGCCTGCCCTTGCCACGGCCCCTGCCCTTGGCCCCCCGCACCCGCACCGAGCCCCCACCCCTAACCCCGTGCTTCTGTGGGCGCCCCTAATTCCGACCCCAACCACCTCGCCGACAATGCCTGCCCCTGCCCACGTTCCTCCCCCAGTCCCGGCCTCAGCCCCATACCCATAACCAGGCTACTCCATACCCCATAGCCACACCCATCCCCATCCCACCCCCGCCCCCACCCCCGCCTCAACCAACTTGCCATAGTTTGTGCAAGTCCTGCCAGGACTTATTCCGCAGTTCGGCCACCTGCCATGCTCTTCCTACAAAATAAGCAGCATCGGTGATCACGTGACGGACGGTGCCAGGGCGGATGCTGGGTTGTTGCAACGTGCCGAAGTGGCGTGCCAGGCACGGTGCACTTGCAAGGGTCATGGTGGGGTGATGCATGCCAAGACCCACATGCAAGGGAGCGGGCCTTACCGTATGCCTCATTGCCACCGCCATCTCGAGCCTCCCAGTCAATGAAGGCGCGCAGGTCCGCTTGGGGACGGCTTGTTTGGAAAAGCCGGCATGAAGAGCCACTCCCAATCGTGTTCCTCAGCGCCGGCACCAGCTCACGGTAGCGGTGCGTCAGCGTTATTATGTAGCTCATCTCATGCCAACTGCTGTGTGAAAGCTGGCCGTCGTGACTGGAGCCAGGCGCTAGAGTGTCATCGACCACCGCAGCTGGGGTTGCCGCGAGGTGAAGTACAAACACTAGACGAGTAGATTTAAGTCTGCTGTTAGCACAATCGGATGGAAGCACGAAGTCGCCCACCCACCCCGCCTTTTGCGATCGAGGCGAGGACAATCCCCTGCATCAGGGAGGGACTATGGCCGCTGCGCACAGGCACTCCTGTCCGTGCAAGCTGCTAGTGACTTGTTGGCATATTGCAGCGACACGCTGGCAATATAAGCTAGCAGGCTCGAGGCCTAGAGTTTTAGTTATGTTTATGACACCCAACCCCGACCTAGCGCCGAAGCCCAATACCAAACTTCTGCTATGGACGCTTTTAGACTAGTCGCATCTTGGGCCGTATTGATATTGCTCCGCTAGCTGTCAGATCTGTACACGCTGCGTGCATACTTTACGAACGGCCCTTTCATCACGCACGAACACACCGAACGCACATGAGCTGACAGGACAAATAGGAAATTTATGAAGCCGAAATATCAAAGGACCGCCCGTGGGAGAATGCCTGGCTTGGTTTCAGCAGGCGGAACGCTGGCGCTGGCTGTTGCGCTTGTCCTTCTGCCAGGGCTGCAGGTCAGCATACGTATAGCACTTACAGATATTCTGCAATAATAAACGGCTTGGAGTATGCCAGCGCGGCGTGCACCTGGGCCCCGCACCCAACGCAGGGAGCTCCCCTGCCTGCGCCAATTGTTGTCCCACGCGCGGGCACGCTTTTCCCCACCCTCGTGTGCACTCGAACGCCACCCACATAACAAATACGCATGGTAACTACTCCACACCTGGGCCTCCGCAGGCTGCCCCCATGCGCCACGTGGACGAGTGCAGCCTGTGCCTCAAGTGCCACACCACGGACACAGCCCCCGAAGCTACAGCCGAGTCCGACAAGCCCTGGGACGGACAGCCCTTGCCCACCCCAGGCTCCCGACGCCTACTCCAGCACTTCGATTTATCCCTCTCCAGCAGTGTCAGCAGCCTACACAGCAAGTACAGCGAAATCGACAGCATGGATGGACGCACAGGCGGCGTGGGGCCTCTTGGCGAGGCAGGGAATAAGGAGGAGGAGGAGGAGGAGGAGCATGGGCCCCTAGGGAGAGCGCTGCTGCAGGAGAAGAAGAAGCGCAAGGTGAAGGTCCCCGCCTACAACCCTGACACGGACCCCAAGGTGCCGGTGTGGTTCAAGCCCAAGAGCTACATGGCTCCCGACCCGTCGGCGCGGCTGCACCTGCCGCCCTGCCGCGAGTGCTGGGGCTGCCGCCACAACCTCACGCTGCTGGCCACCAACACCACCTTCCTGGGCAACACATACGTCAACGAGCGGGGCGCAACCAGCAGGTGGGGGTGCATAGGTGTGTGTGCGGGTGTGCACCTACGTCAACGAGCGGGAGGCAACCAGCAGCCGCGGGTGTGTACGGGTGTGGACGGGTGTGCACTTACGTCAATGGGCGGTGGCCAAGTAGCAGGTAGGTGTGCGTAGGGGGGTGTACGGATTTTTACGGGGTTGCACCTACATCATCGGGCGGGATGCCACCAGTAGGTACTGGGGCAGACACAGTGCTGGGGATGACAAAAGCTTAAAACTGATCCCACAACCGCAGAACAAGGAAGGTAGGTCAACCAGCGAGCCCAGCAGGGTCGCCAACAGGCACAGGCGTGTACAGGTGTTTACGGGTATGCATGTTTGCGTGTGGGGGCTAGCCAGGGCGACAGCCGCGGTACGGCATAATGGGGCCGGCGCGCTGCAATCCGCTGCACTGGGGTGGCCGTGCAAAGAGCCGCGTGGCTCATCGTTAGGGACATCGTTAGGGAAGCGCTTTTCAACAGGGCCAAGGGGTACGGGGGTGCCAGCAGGTATGCGTTGATGCACATACGGCGGTCGCAGGGAGGCTTTGTGTGGCCATGGAGGAATGCGCGGTCGCCGGCGCCGAGCACGCAGCTGCCGGGCTGGCGGCAGCCTTCGACTCTGCCAAGACACGTGGCCGCTGCGTCTGATGCTGCCGTCGTGCCCCTGTGCACCAACGCAGCCTGCTGCCTCCCGCTGCACTCTGCTCCTCCCCTGCATTTAAGAATCTACGCCGCCGCCTCCCCTTTCCCCTCCTCTACGTTTCCACAACCTGCTGCCTGAAGCTCTTAAACCTTGTTGCGCCGCCCGCAGCTGGATCTTCAAGGCCAACACCAACATGACGGCCAGCGGCGAGGCGGTGGTGAAGCTGTACTGCCTGCCGCTGCGCAAGCGCGATGGCGGCAAGGTGCCCAGCTGCAAGGGCGCGCGCATCGTGGAGATCATGCGCCTGCTCATGGCGCTGGACAAGCTCAACGTGGACTGCGCATTCACGGTGAGGGGCGTGCTTCGTCTACCGGTACTACTTGTCCGGAGTTGGGGATGCCAGGAAAGCTGGCATGTCATGTGAGGCTGCGGCTTGGTCATAGGTCAGGGGCTAAAGGGGTGATGTCTTTTGCCCAGCGGGGCTGTGCGTGTGGTGCACGGCAGGCACCGGTGCACGGCAGGCCGGTGCACGGCAGGCCGGTGCACGGCAGGCCGGTGCACGGCAGGCCTTCCAGCCCCCCGCGCGCGTGGGTGGCGGCCAGGCCCCCGGGAGCTTGCTCATCGCTGGCTGCAGGTGGCAGCGTAGCGTGGAGCTACATGTTGAGCCATTCCTTCTCCACCTTGCACACTCTTAACCCGGCTAAACACCTTGCACACTCTGTGCCGGGAGGGCTTACCACCGGTAGCCATGTGATTTCCCCGCCGCGCCGCAAGTTGTGTTTCCCCTCACGTGTCCGCCAGTTAGGCACCCTGCACCTGACGGTTTACTGAGCCTTCTCGGAGCTTATTCCGAAATAATGCCTGCACGTGTCTGCGCACCCATACTGGCAGGACCTGGTTCCCCGCATGTGGTTGGCGCCGGTGTCGGCGGTGGTGCCCGACATAGGGTACCCTGTGAATTTCTGGGGGCTGTGGATGGAGCACGTGGAGGGCATCAGCCTGGAGAACTTCCTGCACAAGGGAGTCCCCAGGCGCCTGCCGCCTAAGGTGCGCGTAGCTGGCTGCCGGGGCGATGTTGCACGCCGTACAGGCCCCAGGACTGGTGCTGCCCCTGCTGGCTGGACAGCTGTGTTTGTGACAGGCTGACGGCTTAATGTGCACCTTGTGCCAATATGCGTCTTGCGGCGCTTGTGTTTGCTTTCTTTTTAGGCAGCACAGCTCGTACAAGATGCTAGAACCACTTTCGTATGCATGCAGGTGATTTTGGAGCTGCTGAACGACAAGCTCAACAAGACACGTGTGGTGCGCGGCGCCATCTTCGACCTGCTCACCTCGCAGTGCGACAGGCACTCGCAGAACATCTTCATCCAGGTGGGTACCAGTACGGCATACGGCATACCGGAAGGTACGGCAGAACCTCGAAGGTCCGTGGAAGATCAGCCATGCCATGCAGAACCATGGTTGGGCAGCCGAGGAAGCACGGGTGCCGGTCTTCTTTACTGGAGGGGGCCCGGTGGCAGTTAGGTAGGTCACCGTCCAACAGGTTTCACCCCGCCAAGGCTCCGTGGGAATGCCGGAAGGCTTCGTGGGCATGTGGTCGCCTGCCAGTGCCCCGGACCCGCCCGCTCGGGTCCACAGCGGTGGTCCCGGCCATGAAGGGAATGGCCTTCCAGCGGGCCTACGGTCGGCAGGTGGCAGTACCGTAGAAGAGCTGGGTGCACCGGTCCTACAGGCATTGCACTCGTTTCGGGACCCAAGCACTGCTGCCCTTGGAGCGGCCGCCGTGTCTGGCCATTTGCCACCTGCTGACCCATCGCCGCCGCCCTGTTGCCCTGCTATACAGGCCGACGGCAACATCAAGCTGATTGACAACGAGTCCTGCCTGCAGCACATGTGGAAGAACTGCGGCTTTGACTCCATCCTGGTGCCTACCACGCAGAAGTGGGTTTGTGAAGTACAAAGCGCAGCGTGAATTGGCCCAGTACAACAGCATGAAGAGCTAAGACACAAGGCGCACACCAAGCGCATAGCACCTGCACACCATTCGCGCGGCTGCGGCTTCCTGCCTCACGCTGCGCGCCACACTGATATGCCAACGTGCTGCACCGCTACACGCTTACAACCAAACCCTTGGTGTTGCAGGCAGGAGATCGTCCGGCTGGCCAACCACTACGTCAACAAGTTCCAGGGGGCAGAGCTCATAGAGCCCAGCACCATCACCATGGCGGACCCGCAGGCAAGGGGTGACGGGGCCAGCAGGGGACCCGGGGAGACAGGGCTAGGTTGTACGCTGGGGGCCCTGCAATGAGGGCCGGGAGCATCCTTGAGGGCCGAGTACGGCAGGACACACAGGGGCTCGCAAAGCCCGCCTCGCCGTGTTGGCGTCCAGACTGCAGCACCGTCCCTGCCCATGCCGCACAGTTTGCCGCACAGCTTGAAGCCCTGCCTGCCTTGCAAAGCCACCACTCAAACCTATGCACCAGTATACACATGTCATATTCTACACGTTGCGCTTTGGCATACTGTTGTAGTGTGCAAAGTGCTCCCGGTTGTTCATGGCCCTCGTGCAGCTGCTGCTGGACTACCGCTGCTGGATCGACGGCCAAGGCAGCGACGGCCGCAGCGGCCCCGCCGGCAGCCTGGGGGGCGCCATGGGGCTCCGCTACCCCCCGGAGGTGCAGACCTGCCTCAAGAAGATCTCGGACATGACGCCGCAGCAGGTGCGGGGGACGGGATTGCTTACGAGGGCGACGGTGTGGGAGCCGAAGCTCGACTCGGACCTAAGCGCGGGTGCAGTCATCTTCGCTGCAAGGCCGCGTGCAGGTGACGCGGCAGCAGGTGCTGGACGGACCTGGGTTGTCGGAACTGTGCGGCCGATGGCGGCACTGGAGACCTGTGCGTACTTCGCGCCATCTCGGGCCACCAGCGTTGGCCGTGTAACTTGGACAAGCGGCCGCCCCGGCCCTCGCACTGTTAGCCATTCAGTAGTCACGCATTGGCGCTGCATGCCATGACCTGATCGCAGTACATCAGCTCTGCGTACGCGGGCCTATGGTACGGCAGCAACCCGACAAGTCTGGGGCCCATCCGCACTTCTGCAGGTGATGGACTACTACGGCTTCCCAGAGCTGCGCGTGGCCACCAACCTGCACACGCGCGCCGTCGGTAAGGCCGCTGATGTTGCGATGCATCGTGGTCGGAACGTAGTCAAAATGGGGGTTTGGTTGGTTCCCCTTAACTAGCGGAGCTTTGCGCGTCTCTCTCGCACGCTGCCTCTCCAACCGAACCCGTGCATATGCTCCTTTGCAAACTCACTCTTACTGCAACTGACCGCTGCTTTGCCGCAGACATGATCACCAAGGGCTTCGAGTGGGCTGCCAAGTACGGCTCGCCGCAGGTAACACACGGCACTGGCGCCCATGGTCGCAACGGGACCTCTGCAGTGCCTGAGTGCAGCATGTGGACATTGTGCTCGTCCCGAAACGGCTTCACCGCTTTGTGCACGCATGTTGGTCCATGCGCCACGCCATATTAGAGTCCACACCTTCGTGTGCGAACATGTGGCGCACCCGCCCTTTGCAGGTTGATCCTCACCCCCGCTCGGCGTGCGTTGCACACCACCCTCACACCCGCACCTCGCATCCACTACGGTACCGCAAGCTACTGGCAACCCCTCTCCCCCCACTCTTGCTACACCACCTTGCAACTCATGCTCAACTGCTTGCACGCGCACCCCCAGAACGGCGAGCCGAAGCGCTACCGGCTGCAGCCCTCCTGCTGCCGCGTGGAGCTCAACCCTCGGGGCTCCGCCTACCGGTGCGCCCACCCCTGGCAACCGTCAACCGAACTGCCGTACGGCAACCCCATCACAGGGCGGGCGTGGGACAAGGACCGGCCCGACTTCGGCAAGTACGACGGGGGCGACTTCCAGGACTCGGAGGAGTTCAAGGCCCGTGGGGCGGCGTCGGGGCAGACGGGCAACATGGGGAATGCAGTCGGGCAGGCGGCAGGAGGCGGCTCGGCATCTTGATGGAGCCGCAACGCTGCATGCAATGACGTTGCGGGGCGTGATGGTACGGCGCAGGCTCGGTATCTTGATGGAGGTGCAGCCCTTGGTGTGGGACTTGCGGTCCAGGGGCTGCCAGGAGCAGGCGACGGTGGGGTCGGGCCCTCAGGGGCAGGTGACGCCGGGGTCGGGCTGCCAAGAGCAGGGGACGCCGGGGTCGGGCCCCTCCCTTGCTTGCAGCCGTGCATGTGCATGACGTGAAAGCTTGTGTGGCGTTATGGCAGGTAGTTCGAGTGCAGCTGACAGATGGCTGGCTGGCATGCACGTGCACGTGTTGCACGGTAGCGGGATGCCTCGAGCGCACCGGGCGGGATGGTGGCTTCGGCCGCATTCAGTGGTATGCACCACCTGTGCCGCTGCGAATGGTGTCTGAAGGCACATATTGCCAAACATGAGTGCATATGGTACGCTGGGATACCCCGTACTGCACGTTGCCAGCACTGTCTAAGCCAAGTCAGGGGACCCCAGCTCTAAACGCATACGGCTTGGACTGGGCAGGCCAGGGAGGTAAGGGTTGCGGACTGCTCGGATTGCTCGGACTGCTGCTGAGGGAGGGCCCCTTGCAGGAACCGGATGCCAGTGCCTGGGCCGCGTGCGTGGCTTACCGTGTTACCGAAGCAGTGCGGCAGTAGGGTGAGGCTGGAAGCAGGAGGGCGGATGTGTACGATCGAGGAGAGGCAGGTAGATGTGGTGCGTGTTCTGAGCATATGAAGCATGTCATGCAACATACCGCAGCACCACAGCACAGAGCCTGTATCCCTGGTGGGTTCCTCTACGTCATGAGTTGTGACCTAGGTGACTGGGCAGTGGGCACAGCGAGAGCTCGTGGCCTTCTGCGGGGGCCAAAGGGGTCGCGGGTCGGGAGGGGGGCGACCCCTAGGCGAGGGGATCCTTCGGGGGCCCCCAAGTCGGTAGTGAGTGCAGGGGGGTAGGAGACCAGCGGTGTTGCGGACTCCGTGAAGCCACTAGCACTGGCTGTTACTCCTCCTGTACCTGTACCAGCTGCACCCACCGTGCCCCATGCTGTTATCGGTCAAGCTCTCGCGGCGTTGCGGGTGGCCCGCTCTGGCATGCAAGTAGCACGGTGTGGCACTGACCTGCACCTGCCTGGGCCAGGGCACTCCCTTCTGGACCAGAAGGGAGTGCAACCATAAGTTCTGGTTGCACTTGCAATAGCAGTTACAAATTGAGTCACTCGCACGTCAAGAATGAGCAGCAATGTCCCGTCTGTGCTGCTGCAGGTGGCGCAGCACGGGAAGCTCGGCCTGGGCCCAGCGCGTGTACCGGTACGTGGCAGCCTGACAGGGCCCAAGCGGTTGCCCTGTACCGGTAACCGAAACGCACACCGACAGCCATCGCTCGCCGCTGGCCGCTCGCCACTATGCCAATGCTGCAGCCGCTTCGTCTCTGTATCCGGTAGGACCGCTGCATACTTGTCGCCGCGTGCACCAGACACCCTACTTGATACGCCCTCCTCGGTCGCCTACCGTTCTCACCGTCTTACTTGAGAGACACACCGATCACTCCTAGGACAGACGTACTTACATGATAGCTTTGTTTGATTACATCGGCAAGCTCTCGAGGACTTGGATCGGGCCAAAAGTTGTTCTGGGCCCAGTTCTTGGCCAGTTCCTATAGTCAGTTCCATCCTAAGACTTCCTCTGACTTGGATTTAGTACCACTCAATGAACGATCTATTAGCTGCGGTCAAAGGGAGTGCCATCTATGGCCGCCCCGACGACTCGTTGGGAGAGGACTTGGAAGCCAACATCGGGCTGCCCCTGCCACCGGGCAAAAGCGACATGGAAAGCTTCTACGAAAAAGTCAACGATATCAAGAAGGATTTCATGCAGATAAAGACCTTGCATGGCGAGGTCTTGGCGTCCTACGAGCGGGGGAAGGGGCTCATAAAGACGAAGGATATGCAGGCCCACCGAGAGGAGCTGCAGGTGGGGCGATGCATCCTGGTGCCAGGAAGAGGGGATTTTGTATGCATGAGAGCCCAGGGTGTAGGGAGTCCTGGGCGGGGAATGGGGTCCGGGTGGCAAAGCAAGGGACTAGGGGTCAGGGGGAGAGGGGCTGGGTATGAGTGCCGAGGCAACGCCAGGTGCGAGGGACGGGGCTTCCGGGACGATTGGGTCGGGAAATAGGTGTCAACGTAAAGTTAAAAGGATAGAGAGCAGGCAGGGTAGAACCGGTGGGGGCGGGGCGAGTGAAAAAGGGAGGACAGCATGCATCAGGACTGCACTTGGATAACCTAGGGGAGCCGCGGCAGGGGAGGTGCACCCCCGGGGGCGTGCCGGCCTGTGGGGTGCAGACCACCTCCTGACGTCCAACCTCCTGGCCACGCCGTCTGCACGCCGTGAACCCACCCCTTGCCAGTACGGACCGTGTCGTACGTTTTGTGCACAGTAGTGGCCAACCTCCCGGCAACGTGCCTCATCTGCACCAGTCCCAGCTAACCATACCATAACCACGTTCTTACACAACGCAGGAGGAGCTGGCCAAGGTGAGCAGGCTGGCGGCGGCCGCCAAGGCCAAGCTGGAGGCGCTGGAGCGCGACAACGAGGCGGCGCGGAAGCGGCCGGGGCAGGGCGTGGGGTCGGCCTCGGAGCGGTCGCGCACCAGCATCACGGCGGGGCTTAAGAAGAAGCTCAAGGAGCTGTGCGAGGAGTTCATGGAATTCCGCAACCAGATCACGGCGGAATACCAGGACGTGGTGGCCAAGCGCGTGTACGCAGTCACGGGTGGGTCGAAGGGGGAAACAAGGAAAGCGTCCGCAGTGACGGGGTGCCGCAATCGAGTAAGCGAGTGCCAGAGACCACAAAGGAGGGGAAGGTGGTTTGGATGGGAGTCAGGGGGCATAGGGGGCATGGGAGTCAGGGCATGCGGGTGGACGTGCGTTGGCCTACGCTGACGTGCAGTGGAAACAGTTGCTTACCCTACCTTGCGTCCCGCCATGCCTTGCCGCTGTCGCCTCAGGCCAGGAGCTAAGCGAGGAGGAGATCGAGCGGATAGTGGAGCAGGGGGAGGGTGACCAGATCTTCCAAAAGGCCATCCACGAACAGGTACGTGGGCGAGGTGGGGGCTGTGCCGATAACTATTTCGCCCACACCCTTGCCTCCACACCCCAATCCGTAGGAATCTGCCTCAGGCCGGTCAGGGCCGGCAGCGCGTGGTTAACGCACTGGGCAAGGAGAATTAGGACAGATTTCACCTACCACACACACGGACACGTGACCCACACCCCAACCCACACATGTTCCTGCTGCAGGGCCGGCAGCGCGTGCTGGACACGCTGGCAGAGGTGCAGGAGCGCAACCGGGACCTGCGCAGCCTGGTGGCCTCTTTCATGGAGCTCAAGCAGCTGCTGCTGGATATGAGCGTGTCGGTGGAGGCGCAGGGGGAGCACCTGGACAATATAGAGAAGCAGGTGCGTGTCTAAATGCGTAGCGGAGTGGGTGTGGTTAGTATCTTGGCAGGGGGTTCAGCCTGCAAACAGCCGGCAGGGAGGGCCAATGGCGTGGGCAAACAAGCGGTTGCCAAACACCTCGCCTGGTCGGCGCAAGGGTGGAACGTAGCAAGACATTTGCAGGGGCTGATTGCCCAGTGCCCACAACACCTCCGCCGCTGCCTACAACAAACGAATCCAACCCACAAGTGACCATGAACCACGCACCGAGCGCCAACCACCCCCCGCCGTACGACCGCTCCCTGCCGCCCCCAGGTCGAGCGCAGCGCTGCGTTCGTGCAGACGGGCGTGACGGCCGTGCAGGACGCCAAGCGGCTGCAAAAGAACACGCGCAAGTGGATGCTGTGCGGCATTATCACCACGTCGCTGGGCATCATAGCCATCGTGCTGGCGGTGGTGCTCACCATCCGGCCGTGGGAGACGGCGAGGAAGCTGCGGTTGTAGGGAGGGTCTCGCAGCAGCAGCAGGAGCAGCAGCAGCAGCGGCGGCGGTGGAGTTGGCGGCATGGTATGACGTGCGAAGGGGCGGAGGTGTGAGATGCTCCAACTCTTTCGGGAAATCGAGAGTTGCTAAACGTAGTACCGTGGCCTGGGGCTCCGGTGGAGCGGCGCAACCATCGTGCTGGCGGTGGTGCTTAGCGTACTGGAAACGTGGGAGACGGCGCGGAAGCTGCGGTGAGAAAGTCTCCCCGATGGAGTGGAAACAGCAGCAGCGGGGGCACGGAAGCAGCGGTTGTGGGGCGGGCTTCAGAAGCAGCGGCGGCGGCGGCGGCGTTGACGGTTGCAGAGAATGACGCGCTGATGGGGGCGGAGCGTGGATGTGTTGGGTATCAGTCGGGAACATGGAGAGCTACAAGGCGGTGTGGGACCCCGGCGGAAACCGCGCCACAGCTTGCTGGCGGTGGTGGTGAGCGGCGAGGAAGCTGCGGCTGTTGGGAGAGGGTGCACCAGCGGTGGCGGATCAGCAGGAGCAGTTACGGAAGCCGCAGCGGAGGCGGCGGCACGGAAGCTGCGGCTGTGAGGAGGGCTTGCAAGCAGCAGCAGCGACTGCGCCACCGGCGACGGCGACTGGACGTGGCGTGTGGCTGTGGGTGCGCTGCGGCCAGTCGGGAACATGGCGAGGGCACCGCATGGTGCGGTGGCCTGGGGGCCAGGAGGAGCCTCGCGATTTCCTCGCTGGTAATGGTGCTCAGCATCTGGACCGAGGCGGCAGCTGCAGCGGTATGCAGTCCGAGTTTCCAGAGGCGTAGGAGCAGGTGCATCACACGCCGATGTACATGGTTGCGGCACGACGCGAGCAGTACAGCATCGCATGGGCAAAGTTCGCTATGACTGGACGGACTGATAAAGGGACACAGTGGCAGAGACGTTAATGCCCATTGCCGCTCAGATGTGCGGGGTGTTTATGCGCGTTTAAGCAGTCCGTCTCCTGTTCTGTGACAAAACGTGTGTTTGCAGGATGCGCCGAGCGTAGATAAATGCATGAGGATGTTTCGCATGAGCGGTTGCGATTGTCTTCCACCAAGTACTTGCACCAAGTAACAGAGTGTTGTTATGATCGGACGGATCGGCCGAAGAATGTGGTGCGGTGCGTGACGTGTCTATCGTGTTGGACGTTCTCGGGTGCCTGACTGTCTGTGGTCCTGGCCACCTGCCGCAGGGCAGCGTTGCAACGGAAGGGCGGGAGTAGGAGTTGACTGCAGACTTCCACGGTTGATGCTGAGAGGCACGTGGTCGGGACATGCCACGGCTCACGTGGCCCAGGGGACAAGTGTTCCTGGGAGGATGAGGCACGTTACAAGGTAAGCCGGTTGTACCGCCGGCACTGGTTGATGCACCTTCGGGCTCATTGTTAGCAAGTCTCTGCGAGCTCGGAAGCCTTGCATGGCAGCAGGGGGTGTATGCAGGTGCACGTGACCCTGTGGGTGGCTGCGCGTTGGGTTTGGGTTATCAGCTGACTTTTTGGAGGCGTTGTTTCAGATTCCTACCTCGGGCGAGATTCCAGTCCTCGTCCGCCTGTGTGGTCTGCCCGGACCCACAGG